>Ga0210393_10000296_pt1 | contig 45293 bp, 41 predicted proteins | sample IncBWC27OmetaG_FD_160068 | JGI IMG/M metagenome (GOLD analysis project Ga0210393, IMG submission 160068) | Forest soil microbial communities from Barre Woods Harvard Forest LTER site, Petersham, Massachusetts, United States - Inc-BW-C-27-O ... | reverse complement strand
GCAATGCGATCCCAGCCAGCACCATCGTACAGATAGCGGCCGGAACTGCCATGTCGAACAGCAGGGTCAACAGATCGATGATGACTTGAGGCAGCGCCATTGCCTGAGCACTCCGTAGTGAGCATTTCTACTGCACGCCCGCCGTACCGTTCTGAATCCAGAACTCGATCAGGCGAGTGAGGCCTGAGATCACCAGCAATCCGGCCGCTGTTACCGCCCATCGCGCGACACCGCGTCCTTGGGAATAAGAGACGACTGCCATGACCACCGCCAGGGCCGCTCCAAGAGGTGAGATCACATTGCCAACCCAGTTCACGAGATTGAGAACTGTTCCTTCGGGTTGAGCCGCAGTTTGACCCTGAACAGCCTGCCCTGTGGCAGGCTGCGTTCCCAGGTTCTGTGCATAAGACACCAGTGGATACAACTGGAATGAACAAATCGCCAGCACATAGACGAGAGCGAGGCGAAGGCGGGTGTTTCTCCAATCTGACAATTCCATATGCTCCTCTCCTGCGGTTGGGTTGCGATCGCGCGGGAGTTTGATTTCCGCGTTGCAGGCGAGAACATATGGGCATTTCAGATTTCGGGCAAATCAGGATGACCCTTTGGGACTGTTTTCAGAACCGTGTCGCGGACTTGCAGCCTGCAGGATCCCGATTCAAATCTTCGAGAGCATTGTGAAAGCCGTTGATTTCACAGGTCAAGCTCGCAATGTACGCGTGGAAGGAAAGGAATTATGAGATGAACAAATGTTTGAGTCTGGTGCATCTCACAAGCAACATTGGATCTCAATCAAGCGGTTCGGATGAGTCCACTTCAATGGTTCCTAAGATACCACAAACCTGACCTTGATCCACCAAGCACCAATATGTTCAGCGGACCGCTTTGACGCTCATAATTATTCTGCTCCTGGTACGTCTATCCTGTGGCTTGTGTAAATGGTAATGCCATGACCATCAGGGTCTTTTATGCAGAAGAGATAGTGCCCATAAAACGTTTCATCAGGGATCTCTTCTGCTGCGATTCCCCGGCTGATTAGCTCCGACCGATATTTTCTTAATTCATCCAGGTCTTTGCCTTTAATCATTAGGTCGAATTTCTCAGACAATCTTTTATGGAATTGTCCTGTCAAACTTTCCGCTATGTCTTCTCCCGCCGGCTCATCAACTGATAACAATAGAAGATGAGTGCCTCCGCGCAGTTCAATAATTGCGACCTTTTCGTCAGTAGCAAATGGAGGAAGGCCGAGATTCGAGTAGAATTGGCAACTGGTCTTAAGGTCAGCCACCTTAAAAACAAGGTGCGCCACTGCTAATTCGGAGTTAACGACAGTCTTCATTTCGCTCAATTCTGAACCGGTCATGATGTCACCTCACAAGTCGTTTGTTTGAAATTGCTCTGAAGCAAAACGGCAACGTCGCGGTTCGCTTTGAAGAGCGTTCTAATTGAAGATACCATACGGTATCTTTCGATACAATCATTTTATTTGTGCCTCTGGCTCATCCAATGGAATACACTTTTGGGACGTTGAGAAGACTTTCGAAAATGAAGGGGACTAACGTAAAAAACGCGTACATGAAAAAGAAGGACCCTCTGTTCGTTAGAGAATCCCTCTTAAATGCCGCCTTCGAACTCGCTGCGACCAACGGCATGGCTCATGTCACCGTCAACAAAGTCAGCGAATTGGCGGACGTTACCAAAGGGGCTTTCTTTAATCACTTCGATAGCAAAGAGACGCTGGTCACGGAGTTGATGCAGATGCTATTGACTCGATTGGACAAGCAGTTTGACCGACTGATGGCGGAGGAAGAGAATTCCGACGGATGCTTTACGCGTGCATACATTAGAGCCGCATTCTCGGAAGGTGCGGCTGAACGTAAAGTTTGGGGTGCGCTCTTGAGTCTGATGGCCTCGAAAGATCAGGTTGGAAGGGTTTGGGATAACTGGCTGAGCAAGCGCCTAAAGAAACATTCGAAAACCGATTCGAGAATCGAGCTTCGTGTCGTAAGACTTGCGGCAGATGGCGTATGGCTTGAGAGAATCGTGAACGCAAAATCGAAAAACCTAAAGGATGTCGAAGAATATCTCATTGAGATGACGCGAATCCGCTAAATTGCTCGACTTGTGCGATCACATCCAAGCACTCGATTCGGCCGGAGTCTTCATCGCGACTGCAAACCTTCGCCACCTCGCCTGAGGTCGAGCAGGTACAATGCGGAGGGAAGCTGAGGGGGTAGTAAGCCGCCCGTCGTAGCGCAGCGTAGCTCCGGGCGGTTTTCTTGTGTTTAGAATGTTTTGCACAACAAGTTCCCCTCCACGGCGCCGTGGCCGATCTCAAGAAAACTTGGCTACATGACCAGTCCGGTGATGGTCATTGACGGCGCCGTGATTGTTGGCTTCAGCCAAGATTCATAAGCACGCCGCCGACTCGAATATCTTGGGTGTTTACCCCGTAAAGTAACGTTTTCCGACCATCCGGGAGCGCGCCAATCACCACAAGCGTGTTTGTCAGTACCGATCCGATGGACGAACAGTAGAGTCAACGCTAACTTATTGGTCTGGAATCGCTTAAAAACATTAGAGCACATTTGAGTTGCACCCATGCACCCAAGTTCCGCTAGCGGCTGACGATTGCCTCGCGTTGGGGATGCGATGCCTCTGGATAAAACACCTGGATTGTTCCGAAGGAATGCTTGAACGATTGAACGCGGCGCAGGTTCTTGTGGTGCAGTAGCCCAAGTCCGTCGCGGGACTCTTCTCACTAGGTTACGGTCAGGAGAATCGTGAAGAGTCATTATGCCGGAATGAGGACGAGTGCTGTTCAAACGTAGGAAGGTCGACGGACTTCTCCCTTAGTCCCCAAGCTCCGGCGCGTGATCGGGGCAAAATGCTGACCCGCAAGCGACGAAGGAGGCTGGGGCATTCCGCAGACGCACGGGACTTTCCCGATAGTGTTTGGACTTCGCCGATGATATCGTCGAAATTACCAGTACGAGGTTCCCAGTTTTCCGTCAGGGCGTACAGCCTCTTGAACCGAACTGGCCGTCATGTACTTTTCCGCAGCCGTCCGCGTAGCAGAGGCTGTCGCTTACCACAAACTTCGAGATCTTCGCCATCATCTTGTCGCCACGTCGAAGATTTGCGCTTGCTCGTCCTCGCTTGCTAATTGCCACACCATGTTCTTTGGGTTCGCACCAACCCGCTTCAACTTGCCTTCGCTTTCCAAACTCTCAGCCGCACGTTCGATGGTGCGTGTTGATACTCCCAGGTCTTGCAGAGCGTTTTTGACCTGACCGGCTGGCATCGGTGCATCCTTCAGCAATGCAAGGATTGCTTTCTTGAGTTCTTTCCGGCTACCTCGGTCCTTCGATTCTCGTTGTTCTATACGTTCGTCCGCACTCATTTCCGAGTAACCAACAAACCGGATGACACCAACATCAGCCTTCTGATGGAACCCGTCACCAGCTTCCCACTCAATCGTTTTGGTGTCGCTTGTGATCTTGTAAGAGCGAGCGTCTTTCAACAAGTTGTGCTTGACGGGGGCAACCAAGACGATATTCTTGTCATCTTCTGACCTGTCAAAGGCCCACGCCATTCTGTGTGCTTCAATCAACGCTTTGCTGCCTGCCGTCTTTTGCTTCGCCGACAATCCCAACGTCTTGTTGAAGTGGCAGATATTGATAATGGTGATCTGCAATTCTTCGCACAGCTTTTTCAAGCCACCCATGATGTCCCGCGCATCCTGCGGGTTGTTGTAACTCTTGTTCCCAAAGAAGCTGATGATGGGGTCATTGATAAGCAATCCCACTTTCCACTCCCTCGTTTTGTTGAGTTCCCTCATCGCGTCGGCAACTTCGTTGAGGTGTGCATCAAAACTTAGCGGTGTGCGGTACTCCTTCATCCCATCGTCGCTTTGTTGCTTGCATGTAACATCAAGCTTCATGCCGTAGAGACAATCGCGGTTCCCACCGGCTGCTATGAATCGTGGCACAACCGTGGTCGCGTAATCATCTTCTGCACCCGCAAACAACGTGATGAAGGGTGTGACCTCGTTGTTCGCACCTGTGAACCACTTGCGCCAAAGGGAACCGGAGGCTGCAATATCTAACGTGGTCGTGCTCTTTAAGCTGTCCATCTCCCCGGTGAATGCTGTTGATGTGTTAGCGGGAATGAAATCCGGCACCATCCAAACAATGCTCTGTGGCACCACTTCATCGGCCCGCACCAGTTCAACCGTGCGTTTCAGTCCTGAGGGGGGATGCTGGCGCTTGCTTTGGAGAATTCCCACCATGTGTTATCGGTGCGGCTCACGTTGAACACTGGCAACTCAATGTGCTTCTCTAGGGTGCTTCCTCGCCACACAGGAATCTTTAACAACCGATCAAGATACTTTTGATAATGTTCACCCACATCACCAAGATCTTCATAGAGGATCACCACCACACCAACAGGGTAGAATTCTTTGACTCTTGCGTTCCTGATGAAGTTGCAGAAGTCTTCCGTGTCAACCTCGGATGTCGTGCCGCGTGCTTGATAGTCCTCTTCACCCTCAGGAACGTAGTCGTTGTAGAAGAAAAACCATGGGTTCCACTCACCCTCATCCACGACGCCCATCTCAACCATCTGTTTGAAGAAGCGTGCCTTCTCATCATCCGACCCGATGACAAGAATGGTGTGCGGATCACCTCGGTCAAGGGAAATCCACTTGAGGCGTTCGCACATGTACTGGTAAGCCGCATCACCAAGCACCGAGTACAGACCCGGCCCGGTGACCTTATCCCACTCTTCGCGTAGTTCCTTCTTGATGGGTATCGTACTCATAATTGGTTACAGTTGGTAGAGCGCTTCCACTCACACCTTCGGCTGGCACCTGACCGGCTTCCGTCGCGGGTCGAGTCGCTGAGTTCATCGCTTACGACGGTATATTGTTTCTAGCTCCTGTCAACGAGCGGAAGGTCAACTCCCAATGCAGAGAGTTCAGGCGTGCTGCCTGGGAATCTGTGGAAGAAAAGTGAGACTTGAATCCTTCGTCGACCCCCTCGGAGCTTCGGTTTCCTTCTCTTGTGCCAAGGAGGGAGTGAAAGGTGGGCCACTGCGGCGGAGGAGAAATAGGCCAGGGGAGAATTGGGAGTAATCGACTAGAAGGGCATCTGGAGCGAAGGCCTGCACCGCGACTAGGGCGGCGCGGCTTCGAGCCTGATACGCTGCTGGTCAAGAACTTATTCCTGGAGCTCGCGATGACAAAGCGGTTATATATTCTTTTCTTTGGCCTTGTCGCCTGCGCACCCGTTTCGGCGCAGGCCCCCGCAACTGCGCCCGTTGTTTCAATTATCGGAGGCAAAGTGCGCGGCTTGCTATTACCGAAGCCTGATGGCGCGGCATTCCTTGGCCTGCCCTTTGCCCAGCCCCCGGTGGGAGATTTGCGGTGGCGCGAGCCGGCGCCGGTCAAGCCCTGGAGCGGGATCCGGGAAGCCTCGGACTTCCGGCCCTCCTGTGCGCAGATCGATGCGGGATGGAACCATGATGCGGCGGAGCGCGGCTCCGAAGACTGCCTGTACCTGAATGTGTGGACCCCGGAGTGGCCGGTGTCATCGCCCAGGGCGGTGATGGTATGGCTACACGGCGGCGCGAACATGGGCGGCACGGCCTCGTTCGGCTATCACGGGACGGCGCTCGCCCGCCACGATGTCATCGTCGTCACAGTCAACTATCGCCTGGGGATTTTGGGGTTTCTGGCGCATCCCGAGTTGGCCGCGGAATCGCCGCATCGCGCGTCGGGGAACTGCGGCCTGCTGGACCAGATTGCGGCGCTGCGCTGGGTACACGAGAACATCGCGAAGTTTGGCGGCGATCCCGACCGAGTCACCCTGTTCGGACAGTCGGCGGGAGCGCAGGACACCGGGCTGCTGATGACCTCGCCGCTGTCGAAAGGACTCTTTCAACGGGCCATTACCGAGAGCGGAACAGTGCTCGTCCGGGGGCCGGTGATGCGCGTTCGTGCCGAGGCTGAACATGCCGGAAAGGACTATTCCGCAAAGCTGCACGCCCCCCCCGGACACGAGATTGCCTATTTGCGAGGCTTACCGGTGGCCGAAGTGCTCGCGGCCTCCCCTCCCTATGGTTCGTCGGATGGCAATCCGAGTGTCGACGGATGGGTTCTGCCGGTTCAGCCGGCGGAGATATTTGCCGCTGGAAACGAGCATCGAGTGGATTTGATTGTCGGAAGCAACGCCATTGAGTTTCCTTTTCGCGGCGATGTCGAGGCGGTAAAGCAGGATATGACGAAGGTCCTCGGCGATGCGGCTCCTCGCGCACTCAGTTTGTATGGGCTCGACGGAAAGGCGGACGCTGTCTCCTACGCGCCGTACGGCGATGCAAGGGACCAGTGGTCGAGCGACCTGATCTTCCGTTGTCCGGCAATCTCGATTGCGCTGCAACACCGCGCCGCGGGAAACCGTGTGTATCAATACGAGTTTTCGCTGCCCGCTATTGGAACCCAAGCCACAGCACATTCCGCCGAGCTTCCTTATGTCTGGGGGAGCAAGGCCCTGGACAACTCCGAGGGCGATCGCACGGTCTCGGCGCAGATGCAGCAGTACTGGACGAATTTCGCGAAGACCGGAGATCCCAACGGGCCGTCGCTGCCGAAGTGGCCGACGTTCGAATCGGATAAACGTCGATACGTGGAGTTCATCCCCAAGGGGACAGTCGAAAAGATCGATCTCCGTCGCGCACAGTGCGAATTGTTCCAGGCCTCGGCCAAGGCCAGCGGGAGGTAGGTGCTTCAGTGCTGGAAGCACCGGACCTGGGCCCGAAGGCATGCTTTACTTATTTCCAAGCCGAGGAGCCGGATCACAGCAGACGGCTCACGCGACAGTTCAAGTGACCAGGGGTTAGTCATGTCGGGCGTGTCGTTGGTGTCGAATGAAACCTGTCATGCGACAGTGATGGGTCATACGACACAGGTGTGTCGTATATATATATTGTTTGTTTCCTTATATATATGCCCATACGCCACACCCCATGGGTGTCACCCGTCTGTCGGATTAAAGTTCACCCATTAACTACGTTTTCAATATGCTGAGGATGCCGAGGCACACGCAAGGCTGCCAATTTACAACATCAACCCTTGCGGCCCGTGGGGTAGTTGAAAGCACTTGCCGCGGGGTGAGATGGGCTGAGCGTTGCCAGTGATGTTGCCAGTGACATTGCAACCAAAGGCGCTTACGAGCCTGATTTGGTCTCAAGAACCGGGAAGGTCGGCATTGAGGGTCTGAGTCGGTTCGGCATCAGCTTCCAGGATTCGCTCACCGCTGCCCCAGGTTGGCCGTCGTTTTCTTGAAAATCTTACCCGACAAGCAACTCCGGTGGATGTAACCTATTGAATCGCTAGGACGGGTCCTTCGTCTCGTACCACCATTCTTAAGAGACAGGTTGCCGGGGACACGCGCATCCCTAGATGTTGACGATTACGCAGTAGAGCGAAAGGGGGGCAGCATAATGACCATCCAACCCACGCCGCTAACGAAGCCTGAGGCGTCACCGCACCGCTACCGAGCGGCAGCGGATGTCCTCTCCGCACATTTCGAACAGCCGATCATGGCAGATATAAAAGGCCAGGCCTCCGTCGTATTGCCTGAAGACGGTAAGTACACGTTCCATTCCGCGTCGGCGCTTCAATTGTTTGGAGTGCTCTCCTACAGCACCGGCTACACGCAAGTCGCTGGACACCCCAGTTCCGATGGTGCCGGATTCACGACGCTGGCCACTTCTGTGGTTGAGAATCTCAACGTCTTGGATGTGGTCACTGCCGATCGTGTGGTAGGACAGATTTCCACCGTTCATCCAGCGGGGGACGGTGAGGTCCCATCGGTCTCCTTCGTGGGCACGCGCTTCGACAACTTGCAGATCAATGGGAACGAAATCGAAGTGGAGCGGGATTTGGATATTCTCGGCCCCAGGCCTGCAAGTGGCAGATCGTATTTCGAGGATGCCGGGGTACTGGAGAGAATTGCCCATCAATATGCGGCCATCGGCAAAGTTCGTGATCTGCCGGATTGGACCCGAGAAGTGTTCTGGCCGGATGAACCAGGGAGAAAGATTGAGAGATTAAAGTTTTCTCTGGTTCGAAACGTGCTCGGGGCACCGGGAATCTCATTTGGACATGTCATCGACCTGCCGAACTTTGGCAGGATTTTCCTGGGCGAGCTGACTGTCGAGCGCAAAGACAATGAGCACATTTTCAACGTATCTATGATTCGGCTGGAGCTGTACTCAGTCGCGAAGGGAATCGCGCGTATCGTCAACGTACGCTGTAGTGGCGGCGCTAACTCTGAAACGAAGAGGGAGAGCGAACGAAGGTACAACGTAGAAGAATTGGGGCCGGACCTCGGATTGGTGACCGAACGATTCGCCGAGCTCGATCTGTCGACTGCAATGCCTAGGCAAGAGCCTCCAGACAAGTTGATCGAGGCGGCGTTCCTCGCAGGGGCTCAGGATTCCGGTCCGACTCCAGAACTAAGAAGAGCTAACGTATGGTCCGCAGCCCTCGAGACTCACCTCCTCAGAGCCGGTGATGCACGCGCGCCGTCGGCGACTGTCCTGACGACCTACGGTTTCTTCCGGACTCCACTGGGCATGCGATTAGGAGTAATTCACTACCTTCAACCCTCGGCGTTCTCTCCTGCGAAGCTACAGCCGATTGAAATCATGGGATGGACATTCCCTGTGATCACCCGTCCCTGGCTTCCAACGCAAAACGGTGGCCCTTCGCGCTTAGACGGCAATTGTTGGGTAAAGTTTGCGGACGAGAAAGGGGAGCAAAAACTTGGAATCCTCACTGCCCGACATGCACTAAAACAAGGAAGCGCCAAGCGCCCCTCTTCCGTGAGTTTTGATGTCTTGCGCCCCAAGCCACCCAAGGGACGGGTACATCGTCAGAGCGACAAGATGGACGTGGCCCTGGTCGCAATCGACGAAGACGAGTGGGATGGAAAGGTCGCGGCACCACATTCACGAGTCGTCGGGTTCAAGCCGATTCGTCTCATAACCGGTCATGGGACGGTCGACGCTGACATAGTGGAACATCAGGGTTTCACGTTCGCTACTATTCCAAGCGAGCCTGGAAAAGAGCCTCTCAACGCCTTGTACATGTTTTTTAACAGAAGCGGCGAACCAGGCGACTCAGGCTGTCTAGTTCTGGATCTGGAATTCGCGCAAGCAGGACCTCGACCTTACCTGATCTACCTGGGAAAGTATCGTGCCCAGTCCAGAGAGGTCGGATACGGCCTCCTTATCGAGCAAGCAAACAAGGTGTGGGGACTCGAATGCTACATTAACGCGAATCCAGAGAGGAAGTGAAACTTGAAGAAACAAACTAAGAAGCAGGCAAAGAAACATGTATCTCCTCCCGCATGGGTCAATGATCCTGAGTTGATTGTTTTCGCAGGCGAGAAGGAGTTACCCGTCGGAGGTATCGAACAACACAGCCTTGGCGAGTGGGCCGCTTCCCTATTCGGACGAACGAAGGTCGAGGTGAAAGCGGACTGGGAGAAAGTCCTGGGCCAGATGCGCTATCTCCTGGATGAAGTGTCCGCGGCCGGCAAGGAGTATGAACTCAAAGAGATAACATTTGAGCTAGGCTTCAGCGCCGAAGGCGCTATCGTCTTTGTCGCCAAAGCTGGAATAACGACCACCATTAGTGCGAAGTTTACGCGTAAATAGCGCGGAGAACTGGCTCACGGGGCGAACACGGGCGCCTCCTAGGGCGGTAGTGCAAAATGTCGCCCACCTGGCACACGCGGATGCTGACCCCAACACACGGGTCGAGCGCACACAAGGCACACAGTATGAATCCCTGGCCGGCAAACCAGGGGTTCACGCTATGAAGGGCAATGGTTTAGTGCGGTTCGGGTGCAAAGGAGTTTGGGTGCAAGTGCGAATCTACTACTCTTACCCTTCTGTCCATTTATTTCCCAGTAGCAATCCGGTGAAACTTCCTACAAGCGATAGACTGAGCTTCGTTCAGACAGGAACGGAAGAAACTTCGGAGTCGCACCCTGATTAGGCTGCTGCACTATCCAATCCCGCTTACTCATGTTTTGCAGGGGCAGGTCACCCTTAGGTTCCCTGTTTTACCGTTAGAAATGCAGTGGCCAGCGACCTGCAGCGAACACTGACTACCGAACTGCCATCATTGCGCAAGAGACTGATCTCGGCGCGGCCATTGTAGAGCTCTACGCTGCGCGATCCGGTAGACGTGCCTGCGTTGTCGAGAAGTGTGCCGTCCCCGGTGAGCCCGAACCATACTCGGTCACGCGCATCCAGGCAGAGAGTGTTGTTGCCATCCAGCAATTGAGCTTCGACCTTCACGCGTCCTCCAGCGCGCTCAATTTCCCTGAGTTCAATCCGAATGGCAGGACGCCATCTGTCCGTCTGGTACTGGAAAAGCAGTGTATCCTCAACCGTGGCCGTCTTTGTGCGTCCGACTGTCTTCAGACGGTTTTCGCCACGTTTGAATTTCACCAGCCAGTGCAGTCCGGCAGCCGGGAAATCCTGACTGTTGCGTTTTTTCGTGCCCTGCGAGACTTCATTGACAAACAATTCCGCCGTCTCACAGTTCGAATACACCTTAACTAACTTCAGTTCATCCAGTTCTCCCCAGCGAGTCGGCCAGGAATGACCGTAGATGTGAATCATCGGCTTTTCTGCCCAGTACGATTGGAAGACATAGTAGCCTTCTTTCGGCGTCATATCTCGCTCGATCAGTCCTTTCTGATTCACGTGCGGAATTGGATTCTCCGGCCGCAGTGGCGTTGCAAAGTCTTTGAATATCCATTGCGCGGAACCGGCCAGCAAAGGGAGAGCCTCCTGTTCTTTGAGATGCCAATCGAAGAGGTTGCACGCGTAAGTTTCAGACCAGTCGCCGTGCTGGAATGCCAGCGTCTGGCCGTCGGTGAGCAACCGTTCGCGCTCGCGTCCATCGAAGCCGCTCATTGACAATGATTTCAACAGCAGCCGATCCGGGTCTTCTGAATGCCGACGCGCGTGGCTTTCTGCGCCCCACTCTACATGCAAGAAATGGGGCACTGTTTCCCTTGCCTGTTCGACGGTACTTTTGTAGTCGGTGTAAGGGCCGTGGTACCAGCCAAGCCAGATCGAAGGCGAGTAGACGTCGATAAGATCTTTGCAGAAATCGCAACGGCGAAGGAATGTCGGTCGGCCAGGATCAAGCCGATGCGCTTCATCGCTCAACTCTTTCACGAATCCGCGAATTTTTCCTTTATCAAATTCCTGAAAGTCACCCGGCCAATCGTTTTCGTTGCCCAAACCCCAAAGTATCACCGACGGGTGGTTGTAGTGCTGATCGACCATGTGGCGTAGCGCGTCCCGTACAAGCTGTTTGTAACTGTCACCTCCGAGCCCTCCGCGTGACCAGGGAATCTGCTCCAGAACCAGCAGGCCCAGTTCGTCGCACAGGTTTAACACTGTTCTGGATTGTTGGTGATGTCCGAGGCCCACGAAATTCGCTCCCATTTCCTTGATTAGCAGCAACTCCTGGCGGATAAGATCGTCCGGCATGGCGGCGCCGACGCCGGCGTGGTCTTCCTCGCGCTGCGTACCCTTGAGAAATAGCCGCTCGCCATTAAGTCTGAATGGACCATGCTCCACAAACTCAAAATAGCGACAGCCAAAGCGTTCGGTCTTGATCGCAGTTCCATGTGCGCTGGCGATCTGGACTTCACAGCTATACAGGGACGGGCGCGAAGGCGACCACAGCTCGGGCTCGGTTAATTTGAAGCTCGAGATTTCCTGTTCTTCGGCCCACGCTGGGAGATGCTTGTTCGTGGTGTGGACGAGAGAGTTCCGCGGATCGTAAACTCGAACCTGGAGTTGTAGGTCCTCGTGGAGCAGAGCTGGGTTGTATAGTCTCGCCCTGATGCCGACTTCGGCAGTGGTCGCTTGCGACATGTCGACCATTATGTGGACTCGCTCCAAGCAGATCAGAGGCACATAGACGAGGGATACACTCCGGTACAACCCACCGTACCGATGAAAATCGTTAAGAGAAGAGGGGATCGTCTCTAAGTCTCGCGAATTGTCGCATAATACTGCCAGCGGAATTTCTTGAGCATGCGTGCCGGCGGGGGTCCCTTTCGCGATGGCGTCGGTGATATCGAAGACGAACTCATCATAGCCCCCAACATGCTGGCCTATCCGTTCGAGAGAGACAAAAACCTCACATTTTTGCCCAGCCCCCTCAAAAAGTAGAAGTGTTCGTCCATTCTCGTACGGGTTCCTCACTTGTAATTTGCGGCGATACCATCCTGGTCCTTCGTAAAGTGTCTGGTCTGGGTCGACGGCATCGCGCGCATTAAAGCAGTGTGGGATCTGGACCCGCTTCCAAACCGTGCTTTCCGTCATGTCTGCGCGCCAGACGTCCCACACTCCTCCCAACGAGCCCTGGAAGTAATCCCAACCATCCGCCAGCCTCTCTGAGAATGCATCTTTCACAGGGTTGGAATTCGCCTGGGCGTTCGAAACGGGTATGAAGGCAGCGGCTGCAGTGAGAGCGCTCGATTTCAGGAAGTCCCGCCGAGTAACAGCGGTCGGACGTTCTATGCCAACCTTGTTAGGCTTGCTGATAAGCTGACTCATCGGTCAGAATGCATTCCCGCTCACAGGTTTCCCGGAAGCGATCGATTGCATGATTTCAATGCGAGCCCCATCCGGGTCAGACAACTCAACACGCGGCGGCAAGCCGCCAGACTGGATGGACAGGTGAGGACTCGACGCGCCAAGCCGCGCCTCGATAGCGGCTGCCGTTTTTTGTACGTCAGGGCTCACGAAACACAGGTGATTCATGGCCTTTAAATCTTTAGCAGAAGGCACTTCCGCAAAAGGGATCAATTCAATGACGTCGGCGCCATCCGGGGCCTGTAAGTCAATCCAGTTGGACTTTCCGCTTTCTCGACCGCCCCGCGCGATCTCCCGAAAACCGAGAACATCCCGGTAGAACTTCATCGCAGTTCCTTCGGAGCGAACGACGATGCCAACGTGCGTAATATGGGCCGATGCGCGGTCACCGGGTAGGGATTGCCCTTTGGATCGTCCCGTCAAACTTGTGTGCACATACTGCAGAATCTCCAAAGGGCGGCCGTCCGGATCGCTGACCGTGAAAAATGGATTGCCAACTCGCCCTTGGTGGATGTCCCGAACAATAGGGACACCGTGGGTCAACAAATAATTCCGCAACGCCGTCAGATTATCCGTGTACAACGCAAAATGATCAAGCAGTCCCTGGCTGCTGGCATCGCCTGCCAGAAGTTCGATGTATTGCTCCTCATTCACCTTCACCAGAGCAATGGCGGCCTGACCGTTCTCTTCCCCCAGCGAAACCGGTTCATCGAAACCGAATACAGTCTTGTAGAATGCACCCGTTTTAGCCAGGTCGCCGACCCGAAACGCCACGTGGGCGAGGCCTAGAATGTGTGGCTGTTGTGTCGCACCCTGACCAACGAGAGACGGTAACAGTGCCATCGCTACTAAATACAGCGCAACACACACGCAATGCCGACTGGTCTTCCGATCCTGCCAACCCAACCTTGTTATTTGTCGCAAACGTCGTAGAGAAGGACACTGGAGCCGCTGGTTCCACGTCGCTCCAAGCAACTTGAAGATTATGCTCATCGAGATCACCAGTAAGACCACGCGGGTTGCTTCTTGTTCCAATTATGTTTGAAGTACTCCCAGCGATTCTGAACTAGGGCAGCCTCAACCACCAGCGAACCCTGGTCATTGACGTCGGCTACTACGACGGCGAAGTGTCGACGGAACTCGTACGTGCAGCATCCAACATACACCGGGAGCCATCGCCTACGGGTTTCCTCGCCAAAGGCCACGTTCGTAAAATCGGGTTCGGACTGGGGAAGCTGGCGCGGAGTTCTGCAAACGACGACTTTCTGAAGAGTTAACCGGTAGAAACCTCGCTGAAACTCGACCATCCTCATCAGGCCCGGCGGTGGGGGTTCATCTGCTACGATGCAATCCTTCGGAAGCGGCATCATTTTCAACACCTTAGGAGTAGCGGCGTCAAGGAGCGCTTGCGTTGCGACGAACGAACCTCCAAACCTTACCACAACAGCCGAGACAGTTAGCCCGGCTACCAATAAAGCAAGGTGGAACGGCCTGGGGAATCTCATGTTTTGTTCGTGCGTACGGGATTTAGGCTTATTGACAAACAAACCGCTTTACCACGGCATTGACCTCCTTTCCATGTGTCCTGCACGGCTGCCCCGTCAGTGAGTCCTTGAATGGGTCGATCCAATTCGCCGGTCGGAAACCATAGTCGCTGACGTCAATGATGCCGGCTGGACCGTTCGGCGGAAAACAGGGGGCCGCAGAATCAGCCGAGACCGTCTGTCGAGGACCAACAATGATGCCGACGTGGCCAGTTGCATCACTGTATTTAATAGCTTCTGCAATCACGTCTCCTGGTATCGAGATATCAGGAGGGAGCGTGCCCGGGGCAAGAGGAGGATTGCCGGGATTGACGGTGACAGTTTTCCAGCACTTCAGCACCGTACCGGGATTTGCCCAATCACCCGCCAAAGCCGGATAGGCTGGAGTGTCTGCCAGATCGAGATAGTACTTTAGTCGCTGCCGCAGCCCAGAACTGGGAGACACGGGGGGATTCGCATTGGCTTGATCAAGCACAGCGTTAACGAACAAGTTACATTTGTTGCTTCCTTGGGTGTCTAGCCAATCCTTAGAACCCACTTTGCTCAGCGCTATCTGTGCAATCGACTGCTGAACATCCGGGGCTGCCGGCTGTGTGGCTGTTCCATTGCCCGAAGCATTACCATCGGCAATACCTGTAAAGGAGTTAGCCACATTCACGATATTGGTAGCTACCTGGTTGACAGGGCCGTCAGTGTAGGCGTTCTGCGTCCACGATAGGGTGGGCAGGCTGCCTGCTTGCGCAGTGACGTTACCGTTGCTGTCGTAGCTAATGCCTGAGGTCCCGATCACACCTCCATCAGCGGTCGCAATCTTCGGAGAGTCGTTGGGTATGCTAAAGAATACTCTCCCGGAACTACTGCTGAAAGAGATCATGTTTAACTGGGTGACCTGCCCAGGTTGCGGACCCGTGCCTACCGTACCAAAGAACGTTCCGTCCTGTGCTTGAAGGATCGGAACCACCGGACTGGCCTGGCCCGGGATGTTGAACGTTGTCGACGAGCCGGGATTGCTACCGGAAGTCGTTGCCAGTCCGAAGACTGAGCCAGGCGAAGAGGAACAATATGAACAGCTCAAATCCGCCTCCCATGAGAGCAGGACCCCTGTGTCGGCATTGGTGATTGGTGTCGGAACTGTCAAGCTAGGGAGCGCGCCTCCGCCGGAGGTTTGACCTGGAGCGGGGCCACTCGTGCCATAGGAATAGCAGCCATAAGCAGGGAAAGGGGGACATATCTCGGCGTACGTTACGGAACCAGAGCCCTCGGTTGTTTCCTCCCATTGCTGCACCTGTATGTTGGCCGACGACCCGCTACTCCCTACGCGGAACAGCGTCAAATACATTTTCGTGTCACTCGTAAAAGTATTGAAAACATTGTTGCATGAGGTGGCGTACGGGGATATCGTAGCCGGGTCACAAGGGTAATCGTTGTCCGTGCTTGCGCCAATTACTTGACTGTACTCGTAGGTGACGTAGGCGTAGCCGTCGCCTGCAATCATCAGAGGAGTGAGGACGCCTGGCGGAGAAAGAGTGTTGGAGTTTGAACCGGGGCTGCAGTTGTTACCAGTGCACGACGCCACCGATTTTGTCTGGGTCATGGGCACGTTAAATAGCTGATTGCCGGTTGCCGGGTCAATGCCAACTACCGAGACCGTATTTGGGGAGTTCTGGGTATAAACGGTGAAGATTGTTCCGTCGGTATGCGCGACAGGCGTCGAAAGAGTATCGTTCGAATTGGTGACCGTGTACGGAAGATTTGCCACTCCGGCACCGTTTATCTCCATGATCGATTGCGGGTTGTAAACCACCAGTCCACCCTGGAAGTCAGCTATGAAGTTGTTACAAACCGTATTTCCAATCGAGTTCGCGTACGTGCCGATGTTTATCTTCCAGGCAAGCGTCCCAGTACTGGTAAGAGCTTGCACCGTGCAATCGGATTGCACGGAAAACACATCGGAAGTTCCCGTCGAACTCGGAACGGCTGGGACAAGTTGCGTAACAGTGGTGCCACTGCTCGGGTTCGGACCCGGGTACGACCAGAGCACCGTGCCGATTGGAAAACTGCTGCCGGCTAGAACGGTCACATCCGCAGAAGCATTGCCTGCGGTGATTGTCGCGTTTCCAGCGGCCAGAGCAGTAAGTATTGGTGGGTCGTCTGTAGAAAGTGACACGACGGATGGGTTGCTGGAGGTCCATGTCAAACCACTGACAGGCATTCCGTTGGCATCAACAGCCTCAAGAGAGGTAGTTTGATCAATCAGCATGGCTACAGCGTTAGGAACAATCGTCACTGACCCGGAGCTGCCGCTACTCCCGAATCCCCCGGGCACTGTAAAGGTAAGCGTATTGCTCCAGACCCCATTCTGCTCAACTTTCACCACGCCGCTGACCGCACTAGATCCAACCGAAGCCACGATTTCTGTGTTGCTCCAAGCGATTACTTGTCCGTTCGTACTTCCCAGCCAAGCTTCACCATCGCCTTGACTCGATCCGAAACCGGTTCCGGTGATCGTGACGGCCGTTCCTGGTCCACCGGAATTCGGTGTTACAGAGTCCACACGTAAGGAGTTGATGGCGAACGGCACTGAATTGCTCATCACTCCGTTCTGCAGAACCTCAGCGTTTCCCGACATTGCGCCGATGGCAACGATTGCTACGACCTGGGTATCGCTCCAACTTTGCACTGTGCTATTGGTAGTTCCGAGCCATACTTGGCCGCTGCCTTGCGTTGCTCCGAAACCTGACCCGGAAATAGTTACCTGCGTTCCGGGGACCCCGCTCGTGGGCGAGATGCTGGAAATCGCGGCCGTGCTTACGTTGAACGGCACAGTATTCGACGACAGGCCATTTTGCTGCACTTGAGCTATTCCCGACGTGGAAATAGCTGCGACCGCGGCAACGATCTGCGTGTTACTCCAACTCAGCACGGTTCCGAGAGTGCTTCCAAGCCAGATATTTCCATTGCCTTGCGCTGATCCAAAACCCGAACCAGAGATCGTGACCGGCGTCCCTGCTGCGCCTGTAGATGGTGAGACGGAGGTGATGCTGGGAATTGTTGGCGGCGCGGGGGAGGCCAACACGGTTACCGAAGTAGTTCCCTGCGTACCTCCCAAGGTTGCGGTGACCGTCGCGGTGCCAGCGTTCGCGCCCAGGGCAAAACCAGGAAGACCTGTACTTGCGATCAACAAGGTCGTAACGTTGGATGTACTCCACGTCACACTACCGGTCAAGTCCTGCACGCTGTTGTCAGAAAATGTGCCGGAAGCCGTGAACTGCTGGCCTGAGCCGATGATAACGGAAGGGTTCGCGGGCGCAATTGTTAAGGAAACGAGTCCAGCCGCACTCAGCGTGGCGGACCCGCCCATATCTCCGGCAGTCGCAGTCAAGGTTGTTGTACCCGTTACCAGTGCGTTCACAATACCCGCATTCCCGGGCGAATTGCTAATAGAAGCAACCGAAGGATTCGACGAGTTCCAAATGACCGACTGAAGAGTCTGTGTGCTGCCTCCGGTGAAGGTGCCGGTTGCGACGAACTGTTGGCTTTGTCCCACCGGGAGGTATACGGTCGCGGGGGCAACCGTGACAGACACGAGTCCGGCTGGCGTAAAGCTGGTGGGTTGATACCATTCATCGGCGGATAAAGTCAGGCCTGCGTTGATGCCTCCAATCAAGAGTACATTCCCATTAGCGACCACAGTACCTGTATGACCTGCGACTGCCTTCGCAACGGATTGACTTGCGCTGAACACTCCTGCGACAGGATCGAAGACTTCGGTGCTCGCCTCCTCGGTGCAAGTCGAAGCGCATGAACTGTACCCGCCTGCGACGAAGACTTGGCCGTTGGTCAGCAAGTTCGCGGAGTGACTAAGTCGAGGGATGGTCATTCCGCCAGCGACGAGAGTAAACGTGTTGGCAACCGGATCATAGATCTCCCCGGCATTCGTCGGGCATCCCGGCAACGCACACGTTGAACCTCCAGCCACAAGTGCTTGCCCAGTATTCAGAAGAGTCACAGACGCATCAAAGCGAGGGACATTGAGGCTGGGATTCCCCCCCACGAAATAGCTGCCTACCGGGTTGTAGATCTCCACCGCCGCTGGCAGGTTGGTCCCGTCAAAGCCTCCGACAATCAGCACCAATCCTGAGTTGAGCAGGACCGCACTAGCACCGAAGCGCGCGGCGCTCATGTTGTCCAATGCCGGCGTAAAGGTACCAGCGTTCGGATCGTAAATCTCCGCACTCGACAAGGTAGTGCACGAGGTAGCTGAAGTGCAGTTTTGGCCGCCCGCAATGAGCACCACCCCATTGGCCAGGACGGTCATGGTGTGGCTACTCCTGGCTACCGTCATCGATCCTGCGCTGCTGAATGTGCCCGTTACCGGATCGTAAATCTCGGCGCTGATTAGAGATGAGCAGCTCCCTGAGCTGCCGCAGTTGTAGCCGCCGGCGATGAGTACCTTGCCATTGCTTAACAGGACAGATGGAGCAGAACGAGCTGTGGCCATTGGTCCCGTTGTCGTAAATGCGCTGGTATCCGGATTGTAGAGTTCCGCGCTGTTCAAGTAAGTGCATGAACCCGCGGACGAACAATTGATGCCGCCAGCTGCGAGTATCTGTCCATTGTTCAAAATCGTCGCATTGTGTTGGTAACGGCTCGTGTTGAGGTTTGCCTGCGCAGTTCCTGTCGTGACGACCAATGCGGCGGACCCACTGAAAGACCCGAAGGTCGCCGTGATCGTTGCGTTGCCCGTCACACTTGCCGTGGCCAAGCCTGTACTATTCGCGCCGATTACACTTGAATTCGACGACACCCACGTACTGGAGGCGGTCAGGTTTTGCGTACTGCCGTCCGTATATCTTCCCGTAGCGGTTAATTGTTGAGTAGCCCCCACAGACAGGCTGGCTGCGTTCGGTAAAACCGTCACCGACACGAGGGTTGGAGACGTGACAGTTAGAACGGCCGACGCTGAAATATTTTCGTAGGTACCTGTCAAGGTAGCTGTGCCCTGACTCACGCCTGCGGCAAGTCCAGCACTGCCGACGGCAGCCACAGTTGGCGTGCCCGAAGACCATGCGAGCAGCGTTGTAACATTTTGGGTGCTGCCATCGCTGTATGTCCCAATGGCTAGATATTGCTGGCTGCTGCCCTGTGCCACCGTCGCGGCCGACGGGCTCACTGCTATCGAAACTATAGCCGGACTTCCCACCGTTACCGTGGTGGATGCGTACACCGACCCGGAGTTGGCCTGGATCGGTGCGGTGCCTGGAAACAAGCCCGCCGCGAGGCCGGCGCTATTAATTGCAATCACGACATTGGGAGGTGAACTCCAGGTGGCCGTACTCGTGAGGTCTTGTGTGCTTCCGTCCGAGTAGACGCCAGTCGCGGTAAATTGCTGCGTAGCTCCCACCGGAATTGTGGGATCCTGCGGACCGAGAGTAATCGAAACGAGTGTGGGGGTTGTCACTGTCAGTGTGGCTGAACCGTTGGTCCCTGCTGCGCCTGCCGAAATCGATGTTGTTCCTTGGGCTGTGCCCACCGCGACGCCCGGATTGGTGCCATCCCCGCTAATTGGAGCAGTCGCGGGGGAAGACGAACTCCACAAAACTGATGCCAACGTCTGAGTGCTGTCATCGCTGAATCTTCCCACCGCTATGAACGATTGCTGCGCCCCAGTACCGATTGACGTCGCAGACGGCGTGATGGCGATGCTGCTAAGTCCATTCAGGCGACTCGAGATATAGATCTCGGCGGTATTGAAAACGTTAGTTCCATCCGTACCACCAGCCTCGAATACCGTACCGTCATTAAGAAGCGAAGCCGTCTGGTGCTCACGAACGCTCGTCATGTTCCCGACAGCCACAAAGCTCTGAGTTGTCGGATCATAAAGTTCCGCGGCATTCAGCGCAGCGCTGCCGGTATTGGAATCAGTGGCGCCTCCGGCAACCAACACCTTGCCCCCATTCAGCAATGTTACGACGTGGGAAGTCCTTGCTACTGTCATGGGAGACGCAACCAACGTAAAGGTGTTCGTCGGCGGATCGTAGATCTCGGCGTTGTTGAGAGAGCCGTTTGGCGGGTTGTCGCCACCGGTGAGGAGCACCTGACCATTGTTCAGCAGAACCGCGGCATGTCCTTCGCGAGGCGTCGTCAAAGGCGCTGGCACCAGCGTGAACGTTTGATTGGCGAGGCTGAAGAGTTCAGCAGTGTTGTAGGCGCCGCTTGGGATCGGGTCGGTTTCACCCCCGGCAATCAGCACTTGGCCGCTTTGCAACATGGTCGTCGTGTGACCATAGCGGGGCGAGTTTGTGTCTCCCAGATCAATGAAAGACTGACTCGGAGGATCGTAGAGTTCAGCATCCGCAATGAGACCGTAGTCAGGGTCATAGCCGCCGACGATCAGTACTTGACCGTTGTCCAGCAATGTAGCCGTATGTCCGACGCGGGCCGTGCTTAGAGTGCTGGTCAGCAGTGTGAACGCGCCGGTCGTGGGATTGTAGATTTCGGCGGAGTCCAGGGTTTCTTTGTTTGCCAAGTCAGAACCACCAGCAATCAACACTGTGCCGTCGTTTAATAGCGTGGAGGTGTGCAGCCAGCGCGCAACGTTCATCGGGCTAACAGGCGTGAAAGTCTGACTCGTCACCGCGTATAGCTCAGCAGCGGTCAGAACGCCGGAGCTGTTCATTCCTCCGGTGATCAGAACCTGTCCGCTGGCCAATCGAGTTGCGGCTTGCGCGTAACGCGCGGACCCCATCTGTCCAGTAGTCGCGACAAAGCCGCCGGATTGGACAGTAAAGCTTACTCCATTACTTGAAACCCCAGCAGTCGTCACCACCACGTTCCCCGTCGTGGCCCCCGGCGGTACCGGAGTGGTAATTGAACTGGCACTCCAACTAATAGGAGTTACCGCGGTTCCGTTGAACGTCACTATCTCCGTACCCTGACTTGGGCCGAAGCCCGTGCCAGCTATCACCACCAACGTTCCTACCGTGCCCGTCGTTGGAGACAGATTTGAGATGGTCGGAACCACGGCGAAGCTCACTGCGTTGCTGGGAACTCCGTTCACTGTGATGACAACATTTCCGGTGGTGGCGACTGCCGGCACCGAAACCACGACAGATCCCGCACTCCAGCTTGTCGGTGTCGCGATTGTTCCGTTAAACGCCACGGTACTCGCGCCTTGTGCCGGCCCGAAATTCGTTCCGCTGATTGTTACAGCAGTCCCCACGGGCCCCGAAGTCGCCGACAAACTGGCAATATTGGGCGTCGGTAAGACCGAAAAGACGGCCACATTGCTCGACTGCGAATTACTCGTCACCACAACGTTCCCGGCGCTCGATCCCGCCGGTACCACGACAGAGAGGTTCGTAGGGCTCCACGAGAGAATCGCCGCGGTGAGTCCGTCAAACGTGACCATGCCCGAAGAGCCGAAGTTATATCCGTTCACAGTGACCACCGTTCCGACCGGGCCAACCGACGGAGAGAAGCCCGCGATGCTGGGGATTACGGTGAAGGACGCCGAATTACTGGTCGTGCCTGCAGCGGTGCTCACGACTACCGGCCCTACTCCGGGATTCGCCAGACCGGGGAGGGAAACAACAATCGAACTACTGCTCCAACTCAGAACGGACGCTACGGCGCCGCCAATGGCAACGTTTCCGGATCCCTGCTCCGATCCGAAATTCGTTCCCGAAATCGTCACCTGTGTTCCGAAAGCGCCGCTGCTCGGACTGATCGCCGCGATGCTGGGCAGTTGAATGCTCAGCGTGGCCGACCCCGAGATCGTCCCCGCCGTGGCCGTGATCGTTGTCGAGCCCACACCCAACCCAAAAGCGAATCCGGAGCTGCTCGCGGCATTGTTGATACTAGCCACAGTCGGAGTTGACGAGCTCCAAACAACGGATTGCAAAGTGGACGTGCTGCCGTCACTGAACGTTCCGGTCGCGGTAAATTGTTCGAGCTGTCCGACGCCAGTAGAGGTGCTGACCGGCGCGACGGCAATAGACACCAGCCCCGCTGGTGTGAAATTGGTCGGCTGATAAAGCTCTATGCTCGCTAAGGTTGCGCCGCTTGCCATTCCTCCGACCAGTAACACGCTGCCATTCGACAACAAAGTGGCGCTGTGTCCCGTGCGAGCCGCTGACATTGATTGGGATGCGCTGAATGTGCTAGACGCCGGGTCGTAGGTCTCAGTACTGGATTCCGTAGTGCAAGGGCTGCTCTGGCAACTACTGTTTCCTCCCGCCAGAACCACCTGACCATTAGTCAGCAGAGTAGCTGTGTGACCTACCCGAGGCACGTTCATACCACCCGATGTGGACTGGAACGCGTTCGTGGTTGAACTGTACAGCTCAGCGGTTTTTGTTGGGCAAATCGGTCCTTCACAAGTCGAGCCACCCGAGACCAGCACCAAGCCGTTATTCAGCAGCGTCTCAACCGGGGAGGATCGCGCCGTCCCCAACGCTCCGGATGTTTGTGTGAAGGAACCCGTCGAAGGATCGTACAATTCTGCAGACGACAGCGGATTGAATTCATTAGAGCCGCCGGCGATCAGCACTTGACCGTTGACCAGGCGAGTCGCCGCCGCGTTGTAACGGGCAACATTCAGAGAGCCGCTCGTGTACGAGAAGCTCCCGGCTTCGGGATCGTAAATCTCCGCGCTGTCTTGCGCGCTGCACGAAATCGAGCCCGTGACCGGAGTGAAACTGGCATAGACCAGATGCGCACGTCGATGAAGAGGCTTTTCAGACGGATGATTCTGGCTCGAGTTACCGTAAGAAACGCTGCAGGTTTCACCCCCAGCAATCAGGACGTTCCCGTCCGAAAGCAAGGTCATGGTATGACCGTCCCGCGCCACATTCATGTTGCCAGCGCTCGCGAACGTGCCTGAAGCCGGGTTATAGATTTCCGCATTGCTCAATGATGAGCAGCTTCCGGATTCGCAGCTGGCCCCTCCGGTAATGAGCACACTTCCGTTCGCCAGAAGAACAGATGGGGCAGAACGAGCGGTCGTCAGAGTTCCTGTATTCGTGGAGACCCCGGAAGCAGAGTTGTAGAGTTCCGCGCTATTCAGATAAGTGCAGGGACTTCCCGCCGGGCAGCTCACTCCCCCCGCGACAAGTATGGGACCATTGTTCAACAGTGTAGCGCTATGTTGATAGCGGCTCGTATTCAGTTGGGTAGTTAAGTTGACGGTTTGGGTTAGGACGGCAGAGGTGCTGCTACTGTCATTTGCGTCCCCGCCGTAGGAGGCCGTAATCGAATGAGAGCCCGCCGTCAGCGCTGAAGTGCTGTACGTGGCTACTCCGCCGCTGATCGTTCCCGTGCCTGAGGTCGTGCTTCCGTCCAAGAAGGTTACCGTTCCCGCCGCGGCAGATGGTGAAACCGTGGCAGTGAATGTCACCGGAGACCCATACGCCGACGGGTTCGCAGACGAAGTTAGTGCGACCGTCGGTGTCGCTTGGGCGATAGTCAACGTTGCATTCACGAAGGTAGCAAACGCATAGTTAGCCGCTGACAGCGTTCCTACCGCCGCCGTGATCGGATAACTGCCGACGACAGACGTTGTTGTTGCCGTGGAGGCCAGTGAGGCTGTGCCACTCACCATGCTCTGTGTGTCCCCGTTTACAAAACCTGAGATGGAGTCGCTGAACACTGGGTTCGCCGCCCCATACGCCCGGCTGACATTTTGGGCCGTCACCGTCAGCGGCGCTCGGTTTACCGTCAACGACACAGTGGCAGTCGCTATGGCATAGTTCGTGTTCGTCGGAGTGAACGTCACGCTCAGCGTTTGCGTCCCTGCCCCCAGCACTGTCCCTGCCGGGGGACTGTAGACCAACGTCCCCGGCACGCCCGCCGGCGCTGTCGCATCCAACTGCGTCGCGCTCAACGCTGTCCCGTATGTAATCGCCGCGGGCGTCGCCCACGTGGCCGTCGTCGGCACTGGATTCACTATCAACCCGACCGTCGCTGTCGCCGTGGTGTAGTCCGTCGTGCTCGTCGGTGTGAACGTCACACTCAGGGTTTGCGCACCCGCAGCCAATACTGTCCCAGTTGCCGGGCTGTAGACGAACTTCCCCGTCGCACTCGCCGTCGCATCCAGCTGCGTTATGCTCAGCGCGGTCCCGTATGTGATCGCCGCGGGCGCCGCCCATGTAATCGTCGGCGTCGCCTTAGTAACCGTCAACGTGCCTTTTACGAGAGTCTTAAAGGTGTAGTTGGCTGCCGACAGAGTTCCCACCGCCGCAGTAATTGCGTAGCTGCCGGGAGCCGAAGTCGTTGTTGCCGTGCTGGTCAACGAGGCTGTGCCGCTTACAACGCTTTGCGTGTCCCCGTTTACAAAGCCCGTGATGGAGTCGCTGAACGTTGGGTTCGCGGCCCCGTACGCCCGGCTGGCATTCTGGGCCGTGACCGTCAAGGGTGCATCGTTCACCGTCAACGAGGCCGTGCTGGTAGCCGTTGCGTAGTCCGTTGCGTCCGTCGGCGTGAACGTCACGCTCAGGGTTTGCGTCCCCGCTGCTAGCGTCGTCCCAGCTGCCGGGCTGTAGACGAAGGTCCCCGCGACACTTGCCGTCGCATCCAACTGCGTCGCGCTCAGGGCAGTCCCGTAAGTGATCGCGGCGGGCTTCGCCCACGTGATTTTCGATGTCGCTTGGTTCACCGTCAACTGCACTGTGGCCGTCGCCGTCATGTAGTCCGTCGTGTTCGTTGGTGTGAAGGTCACACTCAGGGTTTGCATTCCGGCTGTCAGCACCGTTCCGGATGCCGGGCTGTAGGCGAACGTTCCCGCCACACTCGCCTTCGCATTCAACTGGGTCGTGCTCAGAGCCTTCCCGTACGTGATTGCAGCAGGCGTCCCCCAAGTGATCGTCGGCGTCGCTTGGTTCACCGTTTGCGTTAGCGCCGGAGAAATACTGCTGTTGTAGCTCGAGTTGCCCCCATAGGAAGCCGTGATCGAATCCGATCCCGCTGGCAGCGTTGAAGTGTTGTACGTTGCGATTCCGCTGGCGATCGTTCCCGTTCCTAGCGTCGTGCTTCCATTCTTGAACGTCACTGTCCCGGTTGCCGTCGATGGCGCAACCGTGGCCGTGAACGTCATCGAATTCCCGTAGGTGGACGGATTCAAGGAAGACGTAAGTGTCACAGAAGAAGGAGACTTGCCAAACACCAGTCCGGTGAAGGTCAGGCAACTAAGAATGAGAGCCAGAAGACGGGATGTCGCGCGCATTTTGATTCGCTCCCAGTTACAGGGGTACCAGGGGTCGCTGGCCGACGATTGTCAAGCTGACGTAGTCAGCACACGTTGTGCAGATTTCCGGTCGATAATCCTAGTTCCCACCGGCACCGTTGCCCACGTCCAGCCAGTACGCCGAAGCTGCTGGATCGAACAACTAAAGACTTACCGGATGGTACGAGTCACCCCACACAACGCGGCCAACGCGGCTCCACGTCGAGTGCAGACGGCAATTGGATTGCACGGGGAAACGATGATTCAGTAATCTAAACTGCCACCGGAACGATTACATCCCCCTCCCCCGGCGCATCCTGATCGCTGAATTGGACGAACCATAAACTGGCAGGCTCTCGATGTCAATGGCCAAGAAATGGCAGCTGGAAACCTACTTGTTACGAATTCCGAACAGCCTAGAGAAACCTAGCCGAGTCGATGGGGTTCGCGATGGATTTCTCAATGTGGCGCCGGGCGTCCTGGTTTGAGGCGGTGATTACAAACAATTGTTCCGTTTCGGGCATGGTAGTGCGAAGCGTTCAATACTGACCAGGGGGACCAAGCATTCTGTCACTTTCCTGCTCGTATGGAAAGTCAAATCCTGTAATTGATACCCTAGTTTGGCACCAAAGAATCAGTCTCAGAAAGTAAAGCGATGGTGAGGCTTGGCGCAAAAGGTGGTGTTGCGGATCATCCTGCTGGTTCCCGTTGAATGAAGTGATCCCCCTAAGTTTTGTGCGCTCCTGAATGTATGACGGATGGGCCGCGCCCCATTCGACAGATTTCAGGAAATTTCGAGAAATATCAAGCGGCCGGCGGCAAATTGTCGCACCCCACCCCCAAAGGCTCTTATTTACCAAGCTTCGAGACGGAATCGAAGCCCTTGAACAGCTCACGCAGAGGTGCCTGACCTTGGGAGTCTGTAGCGTTTGCAAAACGGACGGTGGCGATTATTTCGGCGTGAGGGATGGCAAACCAGAGTGATTCTTCTCCAAAGGTCGGCTTCGAGGAGATCACTGGGGGATCCCCCCGAAGCCCGTTTGTGGCTAGTTTCCGATTCGGCTGGCCGAGCAAAGCGCGTTCAGGCACCGGTTGGTGGTGCACCCGCGTAGGATGCGATCGTAGCGAAGTTCGTCAGCGCATATGAGTCCGCAGATCTCGAAGCGCTGGTGGCCCTTCTGACCGACGACGTCTTCATCTCGATGCCACCGATGCCCTTCGAATACGAGGGCCGAGATGTCGTGGCCCGCTTCTGCGCCAGCATCTTGGGCTCGGACCGTAGGTTCAACCTCGTACGCACGAGTGCGAACGGTCAGCTCGCGTTCGGGGTCTACCTGCACGTCCCCGACGGCAGCCCTCAAGGGGTCGGCGTCCACCGTCCTTACGCTGACCTGCGACCGGATCTCCGCCATGACCCGCTTCGAAAAGAGCGTGCTCCCATGGTTTGGGGCTACCGCGATCGTTCCCGAGCCGATAGCCGGGCGTAGCTCAGAAACAGGCCGCGAATTTTTGACAATCTGAACGATTAACGAGCTACCCGCAAGCTCACAGCTCGGATTCGTCCCCAGCGACTGCCTATTGGCGCGTTAGACCGTCGCTAAGCGTACCGCCCAGTCGTCTCTTTTTTGCGCTCGACCGCAAGCAGGGTAATTCAGTTCAGGCCGGCCTGAGTCACCTTAACGGCACAACCCACGCCCGCCGTTACACCGCAAGGAATTGCAACTGTGCTGTTCCCCTGGTTCGAGAAATAGAGACTTGAGGCCTGTGGGAAGGTCATTGTGTTTGCGTCGTTATCCACGATGATTCCGCTAGGCCCGTTGACCTCAGCAATCGAATTTGCAAAGGCCAGAGTCGACGGAATGCCTGTCACGTTGATTGACATGACGCAGCCGCCACCTCTGCAGTTGGTTCCCTTGCCGAGGGCTTGAACACCAAAAAAAATCTGGTCCTGTGTGGCCCTAGGAGCATTCGCGTTGAAGAGTTCGGTCACGGGTGAGCATTCGGCACTGGCAGTCGCAACTGCGAGAATTGCCGTATCGACTGCGGAGTTCATTGTGCCAACAGGATTCGCGAAAGGACCGCCTGAATTTGTAAACCCGATGCGCTGAATGGTCGGCGTGCTGTTGCTGGACGATCCGCAAATGTACAGCCGACCGACGCTCCCGTTCCCGGTGAGATAAACGTTGTCAAACGCCCCCGAATGGAGATGGTGCCCCGTCCCCGTCCCGAGGGCGGCGGCGACGGATGTACTCAAGGTGATATCTGACTGAACCACGGCTGTCGCCGTGCCAAGACCATTATTGCCGTAAAATGCGAACACTTTTCCCGTGGTCGAGTCCACAATCGGGGCATCGGTAACGACATGGACGTTGGGGGGGTTGATATTAGTTGAGCCCAGACACGGAACTACTCCAGTCCCGCAAGCCCCCGCAGTGCTGAAAGTTTCCCGCACATAGCTCAGTACTCCGCTCGAATCCTCGGTAAACATATTGCCTGACACGGAATCGAGAGTCGGGGAGGTCAGCTTTGCCGCGTTGTCTACGGTGATTGGCCAGTTACCCGTGGCCTCGCTCGGTGTCGCGCCAGACAGTCCAAAGGCGTTGATTATCTTATGAAGCCTTCCGTTATCATCGCCCACATAGATGGAGTCGCGCTTATAATCATAGAAGGGAGAGGATGCGGTATCGGGCTGACCATTCTTGAGCACGATGCTGATCATGCAGGCTCCGCTGATAGGACAATCCCCTGCACGTCCGTCCGCAGTCCAGACGGTGGCTGTGGTCGGAGCAATTGCGGAGTTTATGGAACCCCCATCACCCGCATCCCACTTCAGCAGATGCAGTATCGCCCCAGCCGTCCTTGTTTCTACGAACGCTACCTTGCTGCCGTCCAGCGACAACACGGGGGAAGTTTGCACGGCTCCCGTTGTAGCTACGCCCGCTGCATCAAAGTTTGTGTTGTAGGACCAGTAAACAGAAGGATTGGAAACTCCGCAGAATGGAGTTCCGCTTCCGGCGTACAGATTGTTGTAGGCAATAACGCTGGCTTGCCCACCCGTCACGCCCGCCAGATTCGTCGGGAAGACAACATAGTCGGATGTGCAATTTGGAGCAGCATTGACATTGAATGAAAACTTTGCAGGAAAGACAGGCCACCAACTCCCGCTAGCAAGAGGAACGCCTGTCGAACCGCCGACTCCCAACGACTGACCCCAGTCCTTCTTGAATGGGCGCTTCCCCTCTCTGCGGCGCTGATCGGGATCTGAAGCACTTTCCTCGGGGCTCGCAGACTCGATGTTAATCCCTTCATACCCCCTAGCCTCGTGGCTGACAACTTGCATCCAGTAGCGAGGTTCCATTTGCAGTCTCCTCGCGCTCGCAAATGTGACGGGTTGAGAGAAAACTACATGCCCGCGGCTCCAATCTGTTATCAGAGAGAGACGCTGACTAGGGCCTTGGGCCCCTGTCACAGGCACTAAAAGAAAAGCGGCAAGCGCTGTCATTACCGCTAAGGAAGATATGACTACCCGCCATCCCGTTCGCCTCATTGATTTTCTCCCGCTTAATCTCACGGCCCGGTCAATGGCTGCAATGGCAACACTTGTGCGCTAGGAAGAGACGCCAATCCGCGAATCGAGCCGCTTAACGCACCGCGGCGAGTGCGTTCACCCAGACTGTTGAAATAGAACATCCAGTGAACATCCGCGCGAATTTGCGCCCAATGCCCTCCTTCCGGCACAACACTCAGAAAGAGAATATGACTATGAGTCTAACGACTTGCCTTTGGTCGCTGCGGCGCTAGGAGATCTTTGTATTTGATCTGCACTGAAGTTCCGTGCCGCTTACCTTCCCGCACGATAGCGCTGTGGTCACGAAAACTCGCTCAAATCTGAAAGAAGGGCGGAGGTAAGGCTTCTTCTTGACTACAACCTGGTTTCCCTCCTCAGGTGTTTGCTTGTCTTTAGCAGTTAGGTCGGCCATATTTCACGGTCCTCCTAATTGTTTGGAAGTATATTAGAACTGACTTTCAACACACACCTCGAATCGCCATCTCCTACGCAGACAATTTCCGAGTGCGTTGACTCCAGGGCCCGAGACTGTTAGAACCCTTGGCGAGCTATAGCGACGGATTACCGCTGCGTCATTACGCATACTCCAATGCATGCTCCCATGTCTGTTCAAAAGTGCACACTTTTAGAAGTTACTAATCTGCACCTCTACCTACGCACCGTTCACTTCCTTCTGCCGAGTTCGAGCTCCTGCCGACAGCGCTCAAAGAGCATCAGCGAATGTCAGCGCCGTATGCCGCGTTAGGTCGATTCGACCAAGGTCACTGAGTGCAATACGACGACTATCTGACGGTGCACCCGATTCGATCATCCTGGCGAGCTGATCTAACTCCATATTGCTGAGCGGGCATGTGCTTACGACACTTTTGCAACGTACACGTCCGACAACTGTGCATAACACTGACTAAGAAGCGGTTTGTCATGCCGAACGATCCCGTTGTTCGCATTGGCTGCGGTCAGGATGGGCTTCCTCGCAGGCGGTGCAGGGACGAGAGGTAGGAAAAGCGGACAATAATGACGGCGCGTACAGGAATGGCATCGCACCACTTGGAGGAAGAAACAACAACACACTTGATCGTGCCACGTTCTTGGTCCGGAGAGCATCGAGGGCCGTCAGCAAGAGAAGAATGACCGACTACCCATAATGTCCTATGACGCACTCCGCAAGATCGCAGACAGCGACGCCATTGCTTACGATATGTCAGACGAAGAATACGAGGCTTTATCCACTGAACTATGGAGAAAGCTCAAGGCAGAGGAGGTGACCGCGCAAGTCAGCTGATGAAACCACGATAGCGCTCACCACCTAGAGTGGCTGGTTCGGTTCTGGACGGATGACGGGTTTAACTAGAGAACTAAGGTTTAGCCGAGTCTGATAGCATCGACAGGTTCCCGCAGCACCCTGTTCCGTTTTCGTAACACCGGAAAAGCAGGTCGGAGTTGAGGTGCCGGAACCTCGAATAGAATAGTTAGCTTATACACTGGGCTCTTGGGTTGCTTTAGCGTTGAAAGGGGGCCGATTCATGACACCCTGGGCAGCGGCGAAGAAACGCCCCAACTTCGATCCGCAAACCTTCCTTTCCACCATCGACGGTGGTCGAGCAATCTCAACGTTCACCAAAGGGCGAAGGGTCTTTGTTCAGGGGGATCTCGCTGACGCCGTATTCTATATACAGAAAGGGAAAGTAAGACTCAGCGTCGTGTCAAAGATTGGAAAGGAAGCAACAATAGGGGTTCTCAATGAGTGCGAGTTTTTTGGAGAGGGTTGCCTCACAGGGCAGCCCTTCCGTATGTACTCCGCATCCGCAATGACCGACTGCATGGTCATGCGAATCGATAAAAGGTCCATGATGAATGTGATTCACCGGGAACGTGCGTTCTCCGATATGTTCGTGACGTATCTGCTCACACGGAATATCCGGTACGAGGAAGACTTGGTTGATCAGCTTTTCAATTCCAGCGAGAAAGGGCTGGCTCGGATATTGCTTTTGCTCGCCCATTTCGGCAAGTAAGTAAAACCGGAAGTCGCGATCCCCAAGATCAGTCAGGAGACTCTGGCAGGGATGGTGGGAACAACTCGCTCGCGAGTCAATTTCTTCATGAACAGGTTTCGGAAATTGGGCTTCGTTCGTTATAACGGTGAGCTTGAAGTCCACAGTGCACTTCTCAACGTCGTCCTCCACGACTAAACGTTCGCTCCGTTACGACGTAACTTTAAGCTCCTGCTCTGAGACAGGTGGCGGATCATGCCCCCTGTACGCGCATGGAGCGTACTGCGAGACTGGAACTCGCGAAGGGATCATTCGAGTTTAATCCACAAAAATGCAATGAGGAGCAGATAGCACGATATGAGTGCGACTAGTTTCAGATTATTCCATCGCTTCTGGTCCTTGGCTGTGTGTCGATCTGAGAGAGGGCTCGCTCTCGGGTCCTGTAGATGAGTTGGTCAGAAGGATGTTCCACGCCAGTATCGCGTAGCCACTGGGCATACCGTTCGCGTTTTTTCCGGCGTCATGGCTGCATTGCTATTCAAGGCTTTTTCCCCTTTTCGCAAGCAGTGCTGCCTGCGATACTTCTGGTAGTTTTGTACATGCCTCAAGGCTACGCTCCCTCGATGGCCAGTGCCGAGGGCATTGGTACAGTGCCTAACGACTGCGCGCCATTAACTACAAAGTGATCCTGATCACATTGAACAGGGGAAGAGATTCGGTATTCTTCCATTATGTACCCTATCGGCAGAGATCACAGAGGCCCGACTCTCGTCTGTAGTGCCTGCACGCACCCAGGACGAATCCAAGGCTTTGATGGAAGCTCTGGTAATCCGCGCACGCTGGCCCGCTCAGGCAATGCTGAAGCACGTTCATGCCGAGCACAGCCGTGAAACTCACGTGCGTGCGACGGCGATGGCAATGGAACGGCAGTGCGCACCCCGATATTCCTTAAAACAGGTCGGCAGAAAACCTGCCCTTGATTTATCTGCTAGGTAAGGATAAGTTCACGTGCGAAATGTGTTTGTAGAGAAGTGGCCCGCGATGGTCAAGGTCGCGCTGGTAGCTGGTGCGCTGCTGTTCCTCATGATTCGCTGGGCCTAGCCCGTTCGCCGAACGGAGTGTTCTGTTCAGGACCGAACGGTAGCGACCAGACTTAAGAGCACCAACAGTAGACTGTGATATTAGCGGAGGTAACACTGTGATTTACACGATGACGAAACCCTGTCCGATCTGCAAGCAGCAATTAACCAAGCAAAAACCTACTGAAACCGTGCCGTGCATCTGCGGTCAACATGTTTGGCAGGGTTAGCAATAAGACGACGGTAGCGGACTGGATCCGATTCCGCTGGGTGGTGGAGCGAACTTTCGCCTGTCTGAATCAGTTTCGACGCTTGTACGTGCCTGGTTGAGGTTCCCAGCCCGTGTGTTTGCCTTACGGCAGCACACCTCACTGAGATTGGCCCGATTCGAGCCGCGCCGGTGGCAAGGTTAGTCAGACTGAACTCCGCCCCGCTGAGCTTCGCCGAACCGACTGTCCGATCCACATAACTGTTGTAACCAGGCGATAGCACTCAAAACCCAGTTCATGCCGCATCCATTTTCACCGGAAATTTAGCGTATGAGCGGATGGATTCCAGCTTGTCTGCCCGCAGGCTGCGCAAATCTTCTTCGCTGAGCCGGCCTTCACCCAGAAGTGTCCCGAGGACCTACCTGAGTCGCGAGGATCGGAGGTCGTACTTGCGGTCAATCTCTTTGCGGCGTTGGGTAAGGTAATGTTCGAGGTCCCACAGATCCGATGGCTGCGCGATCTGGCTGGCCATCTTCTTTGCCTCCTGCATCACGTCGTGTAGCTCACGCCCCAGGGCAGCGTCGCAAGCTTCGCGCGCTACGATCTTTTCTGACTTCGACCAAATCGGTTCGTTCTGGTAAGGATAGGGGCAAAGAAGATGGTGGCCATGGTCTGTTTTGCTCATTCTCGTAAAGACTCCGTTCCCCTGGGCGGAAAGCTGTCGCGCGATTCGGTCCAACGGCCTTACCGCCATCGAAGTGTCACCACCGCGTCTCGTCACCCGGTACATGAGCAATCGCCGAGGGCGAAGAGGCTGCATGAGATTTTCCTGTGCGAGTACTCAGTCAGCATGCGCCGTGACGCCCTTATTTACGGGTTGAGGCACCGATCCCGCGCCATGCTTGCCGGTGGAATGTCCCTAATGTGTGGTTCTACTTCCTATTTGATTGGTTATGAATTACTGACCCCTGTGCATCGCGCCCCGGATGGCATGTGCAATCGATACTGAGGCAGTGGTTGGGGAGAAGCTCTCCTTTTGACGAACATGGCGCTATGTGCACAAAGACTCCCCACTTGATCTCCTTGTCCGGTTCATGAATGCTCGTGTGGGATGATGCGGCTTGTTCGCGATCCAATGGTTAAATTCCTTTCGATAACGACAAAGCGTGATCGACACTTCTGGCATTCTGCTGATGTGTAGCGTGTGCATCAGGTTCGGGTACCATATCGCTCTGCCTTTCATTGCGTCCGGTGAAATGTGTCGTTTGCGCATGCCACATCTGCGTATTTGCAGGTGACATGAAGTTCACACAGCCATGTGCTACCATAGCGTGCTCGTTCATTGCCCTAGCCGCCTGGCTGCGGCAGTTGCCGTTCTGCCTCTTGAACTCGCGTGTGGTGACGGAGTGTTTGCAATATACACACTTGAACGTGGTGATCCCGCTCATCATTTTGGTCGTGTAATATCTCATAGCTTCAAGTATATTCGCTCATCCCGATACTAGGCCGAACTAAAGTTACAGGGTCGACGCGGCTTACGATATAGGCTGTATTCTTCGCAGCACCCGGCAGTCCGTCGCCGCACGTCGCTCGTGACATCCGAGAACTTATTCGACCAACGCGATATCTGTAGAGGATCGGTGCTTTGCCATGTTGCATCCTACCCGGATATTTCCGCTCTTTTTCTCGCTTGCGTGGATTTCAGACAAACTGGCAGGAGATCTCATGCAAGGACAGCTACGCGCCTGCAATATCGCTCCGTGAGGGCGCGGAGTGGCCTATCCGAGGGGGATCTGCTGCCCGCGCGGAATTGCTACCACGGTCGATACCCCACCATTGTCACCCTTCAACAAGGGGACCTGATCTTATGATTCGGCTGCCACTATTGAACGACGAGTTGGCCTTTCTGGAAAAGCTCTTGCCAGATTTGGAAACAAGGCCGGATTTAGCTCATGTGGCAGCGCCCGTTTCTTGGTAGGCGGGCGCTATCGCTTGATATAGTTCGCGCTCTCCGGGGGAAGACTCTTACAGCTTAAATAGCGACCGCAGAGAATCGTCATCAATGTGGGTCTCAGGTGCTAGCCAATGAACGAACTCTCTGGCACTGATATGCGTCGGCCTTTGAACCTCTCGCTTCTCAAGGCCAGACTGAAGGTCCGCTTGTTTACCCGTGTTGGTCATCACCGTCCATGTCTTCGTCTTCATTGTCTTTCCAGGTTTGATGGCGGCTATGCCGCGACTAGCATCAGCTCAACCTTTATGTAGCTATCCATCGCTTGCGTCAGTTAGGAATCTACCTCGTCCGCGATCGTCATGACATCTGGTAACAGTAGGCTAAAATCCAGGGCACTCAGATTGCGCTGTAACGTCCCGAAAAGGGTTACCTGGAGTATTCGGGAATCGTGCACCAGCATCCCGGGAGTGTACCCTTGCGACTTCCGCATCGCGCCATGGGAGACAGCGGCGGCGGAACGGATGGAATCGCTTTCCTCGCCCGGAACATCAGGTTCTACCAGGCGGACAATCAGGTCTTCAATCAGTTTGGGCGGATAACCGGTACGCTCGTGGTCGGTAAGCGAAGCAGCGGTGAGCTCTGTGTTCCTTTTTACTCGCATCAACCATTCTTCGACGATACCGCTGCTACATCGCTGCAAGATCGCGGCTACTCTTTCCTTTTGAGTCCGGGCCGCCGGTTTATTCGCAAGCATTTTCTCGTGAAGGAGGTCAGCGAGCTTCCCAGCCTCAAAGGGCTTCGCGACGATTTCATCCGTCTCGAGAAGAATAGCGGACATGGCGCTTTTCACGTCGGGGTAGCCGCTGACCAGCAGGGTAAAAGCACTCGGCTGGGTGTGGCGCACTGCTGTTATCACCGCAAAACCATCACTGGGGTTCGGCATGTGCAAGTCAGTGATAAGCACGTCGAAGCTCTCTGTAGTGATCAATTTCAGGGCTTCCGCCACGCTGGCGGCAGAGACTACGTCAAATCCTTTGCCCTCAAGAGTGATGGTCATCATGTCGCGAACGCTTTCATCGTCATCCACAAGCAGCACTCTATGGGAGACGCTCGATTTGATCTGAGTCATGCAACACCTTCCATGGCGAAGTTATGACCAGTATGAAGGAGTTTGAGTTCCCGAACTGTACCAAACTGACCAGTTACTGAGATTGTGGGGTTAGGTTCGGGGGGCGCACATGCGCTCCTCCGAAGGGTGAACTGCGTGATGACACCGTTGACGACTGGACTCCGATCTGACTTTGACCAAGAGACCAAAATCCCGCCGATGGGAGTTGTGGGTCCAGCCCGCACGATGCGAATTGCCCGCACCAACCGGCTGCTCCATCATCTTGTCCCGCAAACCGCAATCATTTACGCCACAGAAGCGCCAAAACAACTCATCGCCGAACATAAGCTGCGGGCGGACATCAACGGACATGTTGAGGTTCTCGATGCCTTTTGGAATGGCCCCGTACCGGTCATCCGAGATGTGGCTCCACCGATCCTCGCCTATGCCGATCTTACGGCAACGACCGACGGCAGAAATCTTGAGGCCGCAAAGATGATCTATGACCAATACATCGAACCCGCCTTTAGAAATCCGGCATGATCAGATCGATCCGACCGTCCTCGAAGCGATCCGGAAAATCGACGAGATAGCGCACCGGCACGAGACGGCGTACTTTCTCGCCGGCGCCACGGCAAGGGAAATCATGCTTCGCCATGTTTTTGGGCGGCCGCCGGGGCGGAGGACTCTCGACGTCGATCTCGGCATCGCGCTGCGCGACTGGGATCATTTCAAGCTGTTGAAAACAGCTCTGGTGGAGCAAGGGGGCTTTCAACCTCATACGCGCATGGTGCAGCGGATCATCTATCCTTCCAACCCTGCGGTAATAGTGGATTTGATTCCGTTTGGAGGCGTAGAGACTGCGGAACGAACCATCGCATGGCCACCCGAAGAAGACATCGTAATGAGAGTAACTGGCTTTAGCGACGGGCTCGAATCCGCCGTTGCGGTGCATCTGGATCAGACCCTCGTCATCCCGGTGGCTAGCCTTCCGGTTCTGCTTGTCCTCAAACTGTTCGCCTGGACGGATCGAAAACACGAGAAGCGGGACGCACCGGATATATACACACTGCTGCGGCAATACGGCGATGCCGGCAATGAACATCTGCTCTACGGCGAAGACATGAGTGTTCTGGAGGCAGAGGGCTACGACTTTGAACTCGCGGGAGGACTCTTGATCGTCCGCGACGCTGCCCGCGTGGTCTCGGCGGACACACAAAAGCGTCTTTGCGAAATCTTGGAGTCCGAAGCCCTGATGGAAGAACCCACGAACCAGATTATCGTCTCGTCACCGCGCAATGATCCTGAACACGTCCGCAGGTGCGAAATGCTGATTCGCAAACTCCGTGAAGGTTTCTTGCCGGCTGGCTAGATCAAGCAAATAGCGCTCATGTGTGCTTCATCATCCGCCGCCAGACCGCTGGATTCAACGCCAGCAATGTCGTACGCCCGTTTCTCAGCTTGACGAACCCACCGTGAAAGGAAAGCCTTACATACCGGAACAGGAGAGCCAATATGGCGAGTGCCTGGTATGCGAGCGCTTACTATGTGGGGCAATTGGCTTGGTGCAGAAATCGAGGGACTTTCTACCGCTGGAGTACTGGTGTGGAACCTCAAATACGTCGAGCGTCGGAATCCGACACAGAGGAGATTGAGTGCATTGTCACCGCGGCTGACAGGCACTACGTCTCGAGAATTGGTAAGCACCCAGCTCCAATGGCCGATGACTACCGTGAATTGGTTTGTCCTGGCAAGGTCTGGGTGCTCACACTGGGTGTGGAAATCACGGGTCTGGTGGTGCTTAAGAGAGAATCCGATTACATGCTGCTGGGCAACGTAGCGGTCATCGCAAGAGACGGAAGGCAGCGACCCGACGCGCCAGTCAATCTTCCGGTCGGCGGTTTCCGATTCGAGGTCGTGGAGAACGTTCTCAACCAGAGAATTCAATGACGTCATCTGCAGAGTCATGCTGCGACGATCCAGCCGGGCCAGATTGAGTAGATCGTCTATCATCCGGGCATTTTCTGGGTGCCTTCCTGAAGCGTTTCAGCTGGTGGTGAGCCTCGGGTTGCGATTGAGAGCCATATTCCTCAATCAATGCGCGGGCAAATCCACTGATATGGCGGAGAGGCGCTCGGAGATCGTGCGAAACTGAGTAGGAGAGGGCTTCCAGTTCGTCGTTTGCAGTTGCAAGCTGTGCGGTACGCTCAGCCACGCGACGCTCCAGGTCTCCGTTCAGTTCCTTGATCTGTTCTTCAGAGCGATTGCGGTCGACCAGTTCAATCTGCAGTCGTTCGTTGGTTCGGGCCAGCTCAGCGGTGCGGGTCCGAGATGGCGGTCGACAACGTCGCCGAGCTGCAAAAGCTGCGCGTCTGGGATCCTTTTCGATACCCTCTTCCCGCCGCTTGAGTCAGCAGTCCGTCCAGTTGCTGCTTCCCTCCCAGAGAGAAAATGCTCGAGGTTATAAATGAATAAAATGCCGCCTTCCAATCGAGTAACGCCTTCCGCATATTGCGCGCCGCGTACGATCTTTTCCGCCTCTGTAACCTCTTCTGCCGTCCGTTCTATGACTCCGGTTACAGAGTTCACAACCAGCGCAACCCTTCCGTGTGGCCGTGTCCGCCAGGATGAGCTGGTCACTCAAAATGGTTTCGGGCTCTGGTGGACCGAATCGCTTTCGCATACTCATGACCGGAACGATGTTTCCCTGAAAATCGATCACTCCGAGCACAATCTCTGGTGCCTTCGGCAACAGGGTTACCTCCACCATGCGCACGACCCGCTGGACAGTTGTTAAGGCGAGAGCATACTGCTGCTCACCGAGGATGAACGCTACTAGTTGATTTAACATTCGGTCTTGCGCTCGCGCTCCCTTCGCGTCAGTCCTGGGGAATCATAGATGTGCGGATCGTGCAATGTCGGTTGCACATCGGCTCTCGTCAAGAGAAAGAGGCAGACCAATTCCTAGGAGTGAATTCCGTCCAGTCTCATAGCCACTAGTGATGATTTAATCTGTAATTCGTTCACGATTCCATGCGCGAACGGTCAACGCACGACCATTCGTGCAGAGGTTGAGGCAGGATGCGGAAATTTCCCAAAACAGGAAGGCCCGGGGCGCAACGACTCGCCCGGCGTTCGGAGATGCTTGCCCTTCCCACCGGCAACTTCGCGGTGCTGCGAAGGAGCGCGCCTTGGTCATGTCGAAACGAGAAAGTAGGGCGGCGGTCGTTTGGTCAGTTGCTTGCAGTGCCACCTTCCTTTGCGTCGCGTAGCGTCTTCCTCTTAGGGATTGTGCCCGAATCGCCCAGTCGGAAGATATGCCCCAAGGGGACTCTAAACGACCCCTGGCTAGAGTCGGCATGGAGTTGGGAACCGCGTTGGCGCTAACAGTCGACACGCGCTCCATCCGAACCTTCCTAGCCGAGAACCACTCGTCTACTGCGCTGGTTGGTTGCTTGCGGACGGTTGGTTCAGTTCTTGCTGCAACTGCAACAACTGGCGTAATTGCTCAACATTGCCGGAGTTGGATGTTGGAGCGCTCCTCGCGCTTGGTTGCTGAGAAACCTGATTGGTCTTGGCCTGCTCGAGGACCACGTAGATCGGAGTATTCGCCGAAATCGTCACCACAAGGTGCTGGGTGATCGCTAATCGGGAAACCTCCTCATCTCCAGCCTCGCCGACATTGTTGCTGACGCGCTCCCGCATTAGGTCCGACTCGCTCAGCGGCTGGTTGAGACTGCCTTGCCCCACCAACATCGAGCCAGCTTGGCCGATTCCTGACAGAGATCTGACCAGGACGTTCTTTCCCGTGTTCTTGCCCTCAACTTTTCCTTTAAGCGGACGCAAGTCCAAATCTGTGGCGGCGGCCTCTAGGGGAACGACCGCACCATCCGGCATCAGCAGAGACTCGAACTGGATGTCAACGTAACCTGAACGATCTCCATTCCAGATGTGCCCAACCGCTTTTGCGCCCGCAGGGACGATAATTTCTCCATCCCGCTCATAGTTGTACTCGATCACCGCCAGGACCGGCGTTCGCACTGCGGTGCTGGCCGCTGATTCCAGGCGTGCACGCAATCGCGTACCCGTGGCCAGGCCCAATCCCAGTTCTGGTGCTGGATCATTGATTTCGCGGGCCTGAGCACTACGCGAGTTGGCGGAGACGTTTCGCACGTAGATTAGCGAAGACTTCTCCATGGCCTCGCGCTCTGCTTTACCCAAGTCTGGAGTCTCTGTGCCGGCACCCGAGCCTGGCTGATACGGCGGCGCTTGCCAGGGCTGCTGATCTCCGTAAGGCGGTATCGATCCCAAAGTTCCCGCTCGGCTCGCCACCGTCCTTCCCGCTGCCGGCTTGGTTGCGGTTCGTTGTAGATCTCGTTCGTTTAAGAAGCCTTCGTGAGATTCCTTTGTGACGGGCCGACCAGAGTCAGTGATCGGAAATAGGCTCTTGTCGTTGCTCGCGGTGCCGCTCTCCAAGGCCAAGTCTTCAGAAGGAGCGGCGCCACGACTTTTCACTTTCTGCGGAGCGCCCCGATGGGGCATAGACGTAGCAACGAAGATCAGCACCGCGATGACGAGCGCTCCCGCCCCGATGATTACAAACCGGTTCTGTTGGATCTGCTGCTTAGCTCTCTGTTTGGTTCTTGTTGCGAGCCTAGGCAATGTGGCGGTTGCGTCCGGAAGCAGGGGCACGTCACTGAGAGTCTCTTTTCCGGCTGGTTCTTGAATCACTCCGGTGTTGCCGTTGTCGTTGTGTCCGTTTGGATGAATCACTTTGCACCTCCCGAAACCGGAGCCACAAACGCAATCGGCGACAAGACCGGACGGTCGACCTCTTCCGCTTGGGCAACTGCGAGCAAGAGCCTTTCCCGGGATTCTTTGAAAGTTGGACGATCGAACACAACGATCCCGTCAGCTCTGGCGCCGGGCGCGAGTCTACGCGAGGTGATCCAGTAGTCCTTGATCGCGACCGGCTCGGCCTTGATCGCCTTTCGATGCTTGTCTTTCGATGTCCCCGCAAGCTGCACTTGCGGCGGTAATACTTCGATAGTCCGTGCAGAAGAATTCAGAACGGCGAATGGCACGGCCATCTGTTGCTCTTTTTCTATGGCCCGTCCTACCGCAACCTGCAGTTGCTTGCCTTCCCAATGTGGATTCTCAATCCGTTCCGCCCTGAGCACATCCTGCTCGGTTCGGCCAGGCTTCTCTGGGGTGCTGCTGGTTGGCTGATCTTCTGTAGCAACGTTTTTTGTTTCACCAACCAAAAACACGGGATGAGTCGACGCAATCAGAAAACTGCGCGGGCGCTCACAGTTGAGGACATAGTCGACGAGGTCACTACGGTCCGACTTGCCTTGGCTCACCAAGCTCAACGAGATCTCGCGGCCTCCTCTCGTGGTAATCAGAGCATTGGTTTGCGCAGGGTTTGCGCTAGTTGCTTTGAAAAACACCAACTGCGGCTCGGCTTCGGAGTGGTCGACCTTGAAAGCTCCCGGATCACCCAGTACGACCGAGCTCACCTCCTCAAGGACTCGCACCGAACTGACGTATCCTGGCCGCAGGTGCAAGACCACAACCTGTTCTGGGTCCAGATTCAAGCTCACAATTCGCGCTTGCGGAAGATCGGCCTGCGCTGAAGCTATATGCAGCAGCAGGAGACTGGCCGTTGTCAGATGCACCAAACTCAAACAAATTTTCATCTCACATCTCTTTCCGAACTGGTGTTCGTAGTTCTTGGTCTAATTCCGGTTTGGCGGAGGTAAGTTGTTCTAATTCTTGCCACGTAGGCAATTACGTCGGGATTTCGATAGCCGAGGTCTCGTCTGCCGATCACGTCTTCGCCGGCATAATAGGCGGCAGCCACGAGCCTGAGATCGTTATGAAACTTTTGCATCAGCCATGCTAGGTAGCGCACGCCCCCGGAAATGTTCTGATCGACACTGCACCGGTCTCTTACCCCGAGTCGCTGGGCGGTTATGGGCATTAACTGCATTAGTCCTGCAGCGCCTTTAGGAGAGATCGCGCACGGTTGCCAGCTCGATTCGCGTTCAACAATGGCGCGCACTAAGGCGACGGGCACGCGATAGTGTCGGGCGTAAGTTGCGACGTAGTACTCGGCTTCGAGCCGTGTCGGCAGTTTGGACGATTGCGCCCAGCAAGTCGAGATTGCGCAGACCGCTTGGGCCAAAAGGAGTGCGAGCTTCATGCCACTTCACCCCGCAGTGCTTCAGCGCTGTACTGTTGCGCGTCGAAGATCAGGCTGGCAAACCCGTCCCGCAAGAGCAGTTTGCGTCGATCAGCCTCAGTCTTGGCCAGCAACGGAAGGAGAATGTCCCGCATCTCCGCTGTAATTTGTTCCGTCCCGAGAACTTTGAGCGCCTCGGCGAGATCAAGAATCTCCGAGACGGATGGCGGTTTTTCCATGCTCCAGCCGCGCAACGCCTTCGCGAGTCCGGCCATTCCCGCATGAAATTCGCGACTAGAATCCGGCGTTCTCAGCGCTACAATTTCTGCCTCTCGCTCCGCGGTTGGGTGTTCAACGCGGAGATAAAAACTACGTCGACGGAGGGGATCGCCGATACGCCGTTCCTCGTTCGATGTGAGTACAACAAACGGAATGCTACTGGCTCGAATCGTTCCGAGTTTTGGAATGCTCAGTTGCCAAACACTCAGAAGTTCTAACAATATTGCTTCAAATGCGTGGTCTATCTTGTCAAGCTCGTCAATGAGTAAAACACACGGCTTTTCATACTGGAGCGCGCGCAACAAAGGCCCAGCGCTGAAAAACTGCTGTTCGTGTAATTCGGCCTGGAGGGACTCCCAGTCGAACTTGCTGGACTTCGACTTCAACTCGACGCAAAGTCTCTGGAGCGCCTCGTCGAATTTCCCGATGGCTTTTTCTTCGTTGATGCCTTCATAGCACTGCAGGCGCTCGACCGTTGTATTTGCCGCTTCGGCAACCGCATATGCCAGCTGCGTCTTGCCACTGCCCGCTGGCCCTTCCAGCAGAACTGGCTTGTGCAACTTGGCCGCAAGAAAAACGGTTGTTGTTGCGATCGAATCGGCAATGTAGCCGGTGGCGCGAAGCCCGTCACCAAGCTGCCTCAGCGATGAAAACACGTCTGACTCCTACGCTTGAAGCCGTTCTGCGGCCTGAGCATCCGCAACCTAACTCCGAATGAGATTTCGGTCAAGTCGCCCGCCCAGCGATATGTTTGACCGAAATTGGGATATTGGTTAGCTTCGTTTCCTGTGGTGAGGTGGTATTGCGATGCTGGAGAACGGAAATCACACGTACGACCTGGAACCTGACGACCAGGAACGAGAGAACGTTCTGAACGGTAAAAGCTTTGAACCCCTGCTCGACACGGATGAGGCTGCGAGACTCTTGAGAATGCACCCTCGAACTCTGCGAACGAAGGCGCGAACCGGATCGATACCGGGCGTCCAGGTCGGAAGGCGCTGGCGATTTCGGGCTTCAACGCTGAACCGTTGGCTGGGAAAACTCGCCCGCTGAGCAAGCGGCAAGCAAGAAAAAACATCTCGACCGAAGCCCGTACGCGATCTATTCTGACGGTGTCCGCCGACACCGTTTAAACAGAGGAGGATCTTTGTTTAGACGGATGCGTTATCAACACGGAAGCGTAGAGCAAGAAGAGCGGAAGAAGGGTCCGGCAGTCTGGGTCTACCGATGGCGGGAACAAGACACCAACGGAAAGCTGGTGCATCGCAAAATCCGGGTGGGGGACGTCAAGCAGTACCCCACCGAATCTGCGGTGCACGCAGCGGCAGACGCTCTTCGGCTAACCATCAACAATCGCTGCGAACATCGAAATCTGCGGCGAACCACCGTCAACACGCTCTGGGAGCATTACTCGCAAGAGGAACTGCCTCTCAAAGCTTTGTCGACACAAGATGCGTACATCATCTACGCCAAGAACTGGATTGTCCCACGCTGGGGCAATCTGCCACTGGAACAAGTCAAGACTGTCGAGGTGGAGCGCTGGCTGCGAGCGACGGGAGTAGCGAATGGTACGCAAGCGAAGATAAAGTGCGTGATGTCGGCTTTGTTTTCGCACGCCGTTCGGTGGGAGTTCTGTGGCCACAATCCCATCTCGTCGGGCATACCTGTAGGAAGCGGGGGGAAGCGAGGTCCCAGCACCGGCGTGCGGGTCAGCGCCACACGTCAGGGTTCTCCTTTGGTACTGTCCGCAGAGCAGGTCAAGATGGGCCTGGCAGGATTGGAACTTCGGGATCAGCTTCTCGTGTTTCTAGACGGTGCCTTAGGAATCCGTCAAGGGGAACTTGGGGCTCTGCGCTGGCTCGACTGCGATTTCGAAAACCTGAGCTTCAGCCTGCAACACTCATACTATTGGCGTCGAGGTGGGCACCTGAAGTGCACCAAAACGGAAGCGTCGGCGAAGCTGTTGCCGATGCATCCAAGCCTGAAATATGCGTTGCTCGACTGGAAGTCTCAGAGTCTTTACAACCAACCAGGGCATTTCATCTTTCCTTCGGAAAGACTGAAAGGCATAAAACCACTCGATCTGGCTTCAGTGCTCAAGAAGAAGGTTCAACCTGCGTTCCAGAAGATTGGCATCGCGGGCGTGGGTTGGCACACTTTTCGCCACACGGTGGGAACCATGTTGGCGGAGATGGGCGAACATCAACTCACCATCCGCGACTACTTGCGGCACAGCAACCTTCATGTCACGAACAAATATCTGCAGGCGACGTCGAAGACCAAGCGCTTGGCACAGGACAAATTGGTCGACGCGATTTTGCCGACGGGTATTTTGCCGAAGACAAACCTAATCCAATAAGCGCTGTTTGGAACCGTTCTCGGATGGGACCATTCTCGTTCGGCGCTTATCGTCCCCTAACATCCCCTGATTTGCCGAACGCTAGGGTTGCAAGTGCTTGAAAGAATTGGCGGGGACGACGGGACTCGAACCCGCGGCCTCTGCCGTGACAGGGCAGCGTTCTAACCAACTGAACTACGTCCCCCACTTTGTTTTCTTACCTTTGTCGGAAACCCCGCGTGTTTAGTGGCTTTCCTCAGGTTCAATCGATTCGCCTGCCTCGCCCTTTTTCGACCCCGTAGAACCGAATTCTGAGGTTAACGGACACCCTGCACACGAAGCTAAACCTGTCCACAAAATTGGACTGCAGGCAAGACCAACCCAGAGCAGCTGTCCCTGCCCCGTCAATGAATTGTAGCAGAGCATCGTTTGATCCGTCAGACTTTGACCCGAATGCAAGAGAGGCTCTGGGGCGGTCGTTTGAGCATAGTCGGTTTCGCAAAGGCTTCGAAATTCCCCGAGGAGTACTCGATCCTGTTCGGGCTCGCCCGACACGCCAAATTGCATCCGCGGGCGAACCACATCAGCCTCGCACGTATTCATTGAACCAGTCGATCGTGCGTTGCCAGGCCAGATCGGCTGCGGCTTTGTTGTACCGTTCCGGCGTCGCGTCGCAATTGAAGCCGTGTCCTGCGCCCGGATAAATATAGCCTTCGTGCGGAACGCTCGCCGCGCTCAGGGCCTTGTCGTACGCCGGCCACGTGCCTGCCAGCCGCGTATCGAGTTCTCCGTGATGCATCAGGATCGCCGCCTTGATTTTCGGGATGTCCTCCGGGGCGGGAGGACCGCCATAAAACGGCGCTGCTGCTGCCAGGTCGGCTCCCAGGCGCACCGCCAGCATGTTGGCGGTCGAGCCTCCGTAGCAGAAGCCTGTAGCGCCGATCTTTCCCGTGCAGTCAGGGCGCGACTTCAACCACAAGGCCGCAGCCACCATATCTTCAGACATCTTTTCCTTGTCGATCTTGTTGAACATCTGGCCGCCTTTGTAATCGTCGCCCGGATAGCCTCCCAGAGAGGTGAGTCCGTCGGGCGCAAATGCCATGAAGTTGGCCAGGGCAAACC
>Ga0210393_10000294_pt1 | contig 45552 bp, 41 predicted proteins | sample IncBWC27OmetaG_FD_160068 | JGI IMG/M metagenome (GOLD analysis project Ga0210393, IMG submission 160068) | Forest soil microbial communities from Barre Woods Harvard Forest LTER site, Petersham, Massachusetts, United States - Inc-BW-C-27-O ... | reverse complement strand
CATACCCGCCTATGTATTCAGCGGGCTGTAACGGGAGTTCATCCCGCCGGGTTTCCCCATTCGGAGATCCTCGGATCAAAGCCTGCTTGCGGCTCCCCGAGGCTTATCGCAGCTTGCCACGTCCTTCTTCGCCTTCTGGCGCCAAGGCATCCACCGTACGCTCTTAGTAGCTTAATCATAAAACTTACCCAATCCGTCTTTTTCGCTTTGTCACCGCCAGGTTTTTCCCCGGCCGCTTCAACTCAATCCAGACGTTTTGACGGTCGCAGCTCCATACATCCCCAGCTTGTTTTTCCATGGTCTGGGTAAGACCACTTCCAAATTTTAGCCTAGGCTTTCGTCTCTACGACTTGATCAAACAATTGGAAAGTCCGCCTTTTCTTCCACAGTTTTGCTCGACTCGAGCAAACTTGTATGTAATCCACACCATGGCACCCTGCCCGACCGTAATCGGGTGCAGGGTTATCGGCGTGGACTTGCCAGCCTTTCTGTTGTCAAAGAGCGTTATCTCTGGGCCTGCCAGAGCCTCCAGCATTCCGCTGGAGATTTGCTTCGATGCTTAGTGTTGGTGATTCGTAACAGAGGAACCGCTAAGCGCCCCTACCACTCTCACTCGCGACTAATCACTTCCACAAATAAAAAACCCGGCGTCGAGCGCCGGGCACAGCCACTTGTATCTCGGAGTGGCTCCGCGCGAAGCTCGACAATTTTCTAGCCAGTGCTCGTAAAGAACCTCACTTAGGATTGAATCTGACTTTCTAATCCGACCGTGATGCCCCTGAAACTCTCGGACAGTTCATGGAACCCCCGAGCCATTTGCAACTATACCAGACTTTTTTATTTCGTCAAGCCCCTGCAACAATTATTTTTTGCCGTTATCCTCAGCCCTGTGGACGCTGTGCAAAACCCTCTATTCAGGCATATTCTTTGGCTTTTCGTTGCCATTCGGTACGAGCCCTCACCCGTGTGAATCGGTGGAAGTCTTCGCCGGTTTGCTCTTCTTTTCTCTCCTTCTCTTCCATGCCTTCACGATTAGCCATCCGCCCGGCAGCAAAATAATCAGCCAAGGAATCACCGCCGCCACCGCCGTGATCAACGCTCCAAGGCTATCTCCCAGAACTTCGCCCGATTGCTTCAGCGCCTCGCCAATCGGCGTAAACATGCTTCGACGGTTCTCGTGCGCTTCTGCATGAAACTCCGCGTACACCGACACTTTCTCCGTCTCATTCGCCAATGTCTTACGCTGCATCGCCTCGCCGTCGAGCTCCGCTTGCGCTTCCGTCAGTTTCTCTTGAATCTGTAAAAGATCCGCAACAGTCACACCGGGTTTTGCGAGCATCTTCCGCAGGTTGTCCCGAAAATCAGTTTGATTCTTCAACTTCGCTTCGACGTCTATGACTTCGGCGGTCTTGTCTACCGTTTGGGTGGAGTGTTGCGAGATTTGGCCCTGACTCGCGATGAAATCAAGCAGTCTATTCAAATCCTGCGGCACGACACGCAGAGAAACATTTCCCGATGGCGTGGCATTCGGCGCGGTGCCGGAAATATTCGTGGAAAGCACTTCACATTGGATCGTCCCGCAAAAAGCCACAACTCCCTCGACGGACTTCGCCAATCCGGAGCCGGATTCGACGATTTCTATCTTGTGATGCACGGCGACATAGCGAGACGCCGCCAATACGGTCCCGCCCGCCATGCTGAGCGGCGAGAGGAGCTTCGCCTCTTGACCGAAAAGGCTGTAGTTCTGTACCACCCGACCTTCGTCCATCGCTTCGCTGAAGGAAGCAGCGTTCTGGAAGCTCGCCTTCTTGAAACAACCTGCACAGACCAGTACCACCACGCAAAGGAGACTCAGAGATCTACGCACGATTGCCCCTCCTGCAAATGACAGAATCTGCCTTACCACAAGTGAGAACGTTCGAACTTCACGTTCTTGCATACTTGGACACCAACGGCATGAGAATGGTTGGGCACACCCGGAGAGCCGTAACCTAGTCGCGCAACCAACCGTTCGTTTACTGGTCTCGCGGGAGCAGCCTAGGAGAAATCCAGCGCGCAGTGATAATCGAAGAAGGCTTCTTCGTTTGCAGGGTTCTCGCCGGTATTTCGCCATCAACACCGCCCGCTCGAAGCATCCGGCAAAATCGCTCCCTTGGATCCAGCGCGTTATGGATTGAGTTATCATCTCTTACTATGAGCACCACGCGCCCCGTGGGCGATCTTTTGCGGGAGTGGCGCCAGCGCCGCCGTCTCAGCCAGCTTGCGCTCGCCTGTGAAGCCGAAATCTCTACACGCCATCTCAGTTTTCTCGAAACGGGCCGATCCCAACCCAGCCGCGAGATGATTCTTCATCTCTCCGAACAACTCTCCGTCCCGATGCGCGATCGCAACATCCTTCTCGTCGCAGCCGGCTTTGCGCCCATGTTTCCTGAACGCAACCTGGAAGATCCAGCCCTGCAATCCGCCCGCAAAGCCATCGACCTCCTACTCGAAAGCCAAAAACCCTTTCCCGCCTTTGCCCTTGATCGTCATTGGAATCTCGTCTCCTCCAATGGTGCCCTCCCGGAAATCTACGAAGGTGTCGCTCCTCATCTTCTCCAGCCGCCTGCTAATGCTCTTCGCTTAACGCTCCACCCCGGAGGACTCGCTCCGCGCATCATCAATCTCCTCGAGTGGCGCGCTCACTCGTTCGCACGCCTTCGCCGCCAGATCGAAATCACCGCCGACCCCATCCTCATCGATCTCCAACGCGAGCTTTTCACTTATCCCGCGCCCATCACAAGAACCTCCGTCGACCCAAACGCGGCTCACGCCATCGTCGTCCCTTTCCAGCTCGAAAGCTCGCTTGGCCGCCTCTCTTTTTTCACGACCACTACGATGTTCGGCTCGCCCGTCGATATCACTCTCTCTGAACTTGCTCTCGAATGCTTCTATCCTGCCGACGCCACCACCGCCGAAATTGTCCGCAAGGCCGCTGCCACCAGAAATCAAGAAGTACACCCGCCTGCTGCATCACCCTCTCAAAAACGAATCGCCTCCTAAGCTTTTCCACCGCTTTCTTTCCCTTTACCTCCCAGGTTATCGACTTCCTTCTTGATTCCCGCTATCAAGGACTCAGCATCATCGTTCACGCTAAGGAGCAAAAAATGAACCGACGCAATCTTCTTCAATCCGTGGCTTCCGTTGTCGCGGGTGCCGGAATAATCGGCGCCGATCCCGACGCTACGTGGGGTGCCACCGCAACTTCTGAGCCACCAACGCCCGCGTCCAATCCACCGAATCACTTCATTGAAATCCGCGACGGCGTCTCCCTTTTCTACAAGGAATGGGGCACCGGCACTCCCGTTCTCTTCGTTAACAGTTGGGGCATGACTACACAGTTGTGGCAATACCAGATGGTCGATCTATGCAGCCGCGGCTTTCGTTGCATCGCCTACGATCAGCGTGGTCACGGCCGTTCCAGCGATCCGGGCTGCGGCTTCGAGTACGACACCTTCGCCGATGATCTGGCTCAGGTTATCGAAAAGCTGGACCTCCACAACATCACGCTCGTCGGCCATTCCGTGGGCTGCGGTGTAATCGCGCGCTACGTCACGCGTCACGGAGCCAGCCGCGTCTCGCGCGTCGTTATGATCGCTCCCACATTGCCCTTCATGCTGAAAACTCCCGACAATCCCAATGGCGTTGACGAGTCCCAGCTCGAACAGCTTCGCGCCATCTGGAAGAAGGATCTTCCCAAATGGTTTGGCGACAATGCTCGCTCGTTTTTTGTCGCCGAAACTCCGCAGGCAATGCTCGATTGGGCCGTCACTATGGGCCTGCAGGCTTCTCTCAAGGCTCTGGTAGACTTCAATCACTCCGCCACGCAAGCCGACTTCCGCGAAGAGCTCACCAAATTCAACATTCCGACCCTGATCATTCATGGCGCCGCGGACACCTCAGCACTTCTCGATTTCACTGGGCGCAGAACTGCCAAACTCATTCCCAACTGCCAGCTCAAAGTCTACGAAGGCGCTCCTCACGGCCTGATGTTCACCCACATCGAGCGTCTCAACGCCGACCTCCTCGCCTTCCTAAAGGCCTAGCCCCTTGCCGTTATTGCGGCTAGTCAGCAAAAAAGCCCGCATTCGATTGCATCGAACGCTGGGCTTTTTGTACTTGAACTTCTTTCCCGGTCTCGTGGCCGCGAATTGCTGTTTATCCTCCGTTTAGGAATTCGGCGCTACGTTCGCACCAGACGCCCAGCTCAGTTCCAGCGTCCAGGAGAGACCATGAATCACAAACATCTTGCCGCACTTGCGCTTGTCGGGCTATTTCTAGCAGCAACCACCTCTGCCCAGGAGAAGAAAATCAAGCGCTCGGATCTTCCGCCAGCTGTCGAAAAGACTGTTGCCGCGCAAAGCGCGGGAGCGACCATAAAAGGCTTCTCCACCGAAAAAGAAAACGGTCAAACTCTTTTCGAAATGGAATTGACCGTCAACGGTCACAGCAAGGACATTTCCATGACCGCGGATGGCGCCATCGTCGAAATCGAGGAGCAGGTTGCCCTGGACTCGCTCTCGGCCGAGGTCAAAGCGGGACTCCAAGCTAAGGCTGGCAATGGAAAAATCCTGAAGGTAGAAACACTCACGAAGAAAAACAAAATCGTAGCCTACGAGGCCCAGGTCGAGACCAACGGAAAGAAATCTGAAGTTCAAGTAGGCCCAGACGGCAAACCGCTCGATCACGAAGAGTAAATCGCGCTACGAGTCAAACGATCGTCCCGCGAGGGGGTCAGATTCCAATCTTTCTAAGACGGCCCTCTCGCCACCATCAGAAATCATTTCAACAGCGCCACACCAGCCTTCACCGCCGCCGCAAGGCTTTGTCCAACGTCGCCAGTGGCCAACACCGAAACCAGGCATGAGTGGGGTCTTTTTCGTGGACAAACGAAGGCATTTGGAGTACTATGTACTTGTAGATAACCGTGCGTATTCTGCTGCTGCCTATCCCCGCTAAATGCGGATCAGAACGGGCCGTGTTTTCGTCCTCGGCAATACGGACCTGATAGACGTCGAAACGAATAGGATTTGCTCGTGCAAACCAAATCCTAGGCCAATTATGTCAACCACTAAGTCTTTTAGATGCAACACATACATGCGCGCTCGCAAGTGTTGCATCTAAAAGACTTATCCAATCGCTAAGACATTTAGAATCAACACTTACAAAAACTCGGGGGGTGGGCACGACCACCTCATCCAACCGCGGTGATCGTGGCCGGTTCCGCAAGTCTCTTCCATGCCCTTTATTTTCTGTGACTTGCGCACTCTTTAAGATCACGGACTGTACGTAACAGTCTTAGAATCAGGAGCTTCGGCCTTCTTTTGACGCTAACCGAGGGTGGGGAGCTGGCTTACTCTTCTGCTGCCACGAACTGTTTCGGGTGCTTCAGGTGCCATTCCGTCGCGTTCTGGTAAGCCCTGGCGAGCGCCAGCATCTCCGCTTCGCCAAAGAGTTTTCCGACCATGGTCAGACTCGTCGGATTTCCCTTTTCGTTGAATCCGTGCGGCATCACCACGCAGGGATGGCCGGTAAGGTTGGTCACCGAAGTGTTCGCGTTCGCAACGGGATTCGGCGTGTAGTCTCCGTAGTCGAATGGCACGAGGTAGACGTCGATGTCCGTCATCATCTTGGCCATGCCCTGCATCAACAGCGTGCGAATGCGCTGCGCGTTCAAATATTCCATGGCGGGAAGCAATCGCAGCGAGTGCTGATTCGCCACGCGGTCCTGGCGCACGAGGTTTTCCGGGCGCGTCTCAATCGGATCCTTTAGCGCTGCGTTGCCTTCGCCATAAATGATGATTCCAATGTCCAGGTCCGAATGCTCGGGCAACTGCAACTCGATCAGCTTCGCGCCGAGACTGCGGATTTTATCGAGGGCCGCCGCATCATTCGCATTCGTTTGCGGAGTCTGCCGCGTGTCCTCAAATGCCGCTTTCAAATAACCCACGCGCAGCTTGCGAATGTCCAGTTGCGCGTCCCAGTTGAACGGCACATCGTGCACCGTCAGATCGCGCTCGTCCGGCCCTTGAATCGCGTCAAGCACCAGGGCGCAATCTTCCACGCTTCGGCACATCGGACCAATCTTGTCGAGACTCCACGTCAGCGTCATGAATCCATAGCGGCTCACGCGTCCGTACGTTGGGCGCAAACCGGTCACGCCGCAAATTCCGGAAGGCTCGACAATCGATCCGCCGGTTTCTGTGCCAACCGAAAAGCCCACCAATCCCGCGGCGGTGGCGGAGCCCGGCCCGGCCGAAGAGCCTTGCGAGCCCATCGACAAATCCCAGGGATTTTTTGTCTGGCCACCGAACCAAACGTCGTCGAGCGCTAGTTCTCCGGTCGCGAGTTTGGCAACCAGAACCGCGCCAGCGTCGCGCAACCGAGAGACGACCGTTGCGTCCTCATCAATCACGCGATTCTTGAAAGGAGCGGCTCCCCAGCTCGTGGGAATTCCTTTCGTCGCCGCGAGATCTTTAATCCCATACGGAATGCCGTGGAGCGGGCCGCGATATTTTCCCGCGCCAATTTCGCGGTCGGCCTCGCGGGCCTGGCGCAGGGCAACTCCTTCGGTGATCGTGACGGCGCAAAACAGTTTCGGGTTGTAGCGTTTTAGGCGAGCCAAATACATCTCGGTCAACTCGACGGAACTGACTTGCTTGCTGCGAATCAGTTCCGCGAGTTGCGTAACCGTCCAGAACGCTGCGCCTTCCAGATTCTTCGGACGCGTTACGTTCGATGCGGCGCTTCTACGCATCAAGCGCTTGGTGCGATCGATCTTGGTTCCCGGAACAACGGGATTGAAAAAAATCGGCGGCGCAACGCTGTTGTCGAGCGCTACTTTGCGCACTTCTTCGTATCGCGAAACATTTTTGTTGACGTCCGCAAGCATCTGATCCATCTGCGGATCGCTGAATTCCAAGCCGGCGACTAGCGCCGCTTCGCGCAGCATCTCTTTCGTCACTGCGGATTTTTTTTCTTCCGACTTGGCCCACAAAACGCCGGGCAGAAGCGTAGAACCCAATCCGACACTGGAAAAATAGGCAAGAAACGAACGGCGGTCACGGATCATCGGGCTCATCCTTTTGCTGAACGGCTACGTTGTTCTTTTCGCGGTCGATTATTATTCAGGAAACGCGCTTTTGTCGATTCCGGGTAAGAGCTTTAGCGCATTCTTGTAGTAGATTTTCTTGAGCACATCGTCGGAAACCTGGAACCCGTAGATACGCCAGAAAGCGTGGCGCTTGCGATAGTATTCAAAATATTCGTCACGCGTTTCCAGCGCGCGGAAATACCATTTGTACTCGCTCACGTCGTAAATGTCTTTTCCCATCAGCACGCGGTCCTGATATTTCACCAGAAAATCGTGCGCCGAATACGGCTGACGTCCGAGTTCGGCGAGCACCGCCGCAATGTCCACATAAACATTGGGATGCTGGTCGAATAATTTGCCTAGGCGCGCCAGGTCATTTCCGTGAAAACCAAGATGGGCGGCGATGAAATTCGTTTTGGGATGCGTGGCGAATAGGTGATTGCGTTCGGCGATGAGCGTTTCAAACGGTGGATACTTTGACGGGGGACGCGCACGCGAAGGAAATTCCTTCAGCTCCAGCCAACGCTCGTTGTATTTGTCCCAGGGATCAAAAAACGCGGAGGGCTCGCCGACGTGGATCAGAACAGGAATTCCGAGCTCCGCGCATTTGTCCCAGAGCGGACCGAATTCCGGATCGTCGACGTGGACGCGCTGGCCGTTTGCGTATTTCACTTCCATTCCGAAATCCTTGAAGACCTTCAGGCCTTGCGCGCCGTTCTCGACATCCTGCGCCAAGCGTTCGGCGGCGCGTTTGCCGTAGCCGGGCGTATCGATGTCGTCGTAGCGGGGATTCGCGAACACCACGAAGCGACCGGGATATTTCCCCTTCATCACTTGGACGGTGCGCTTGAGTTCGTCGCCGGTCCCACCGCTGAGGTTCACGATCACGCGTAAATTGATGGTGTCCATTTCCTTCACCAGTTGATCCACGTGCTCCGGCGTGGGATTCCGGTGATGGCTGTGAATATCGATGAAGGGAAATTTGGCGCGATCGATTTTGTGTTCGGGGACTACTAACGTGGATTTCGGCTGGTACTCCTCGATGCTCAGAGTTTGCGTTGATCGCTGCGTCTGCTGCGCGAGCGCCGAGCGGCGCCATGCCACGCGCGCGCAAAAAACAATTGCGAAAATGAATCCAAGACAAGCTGCCAGCCGCCAAAGCTTCACGATGCCCCCGGGTCGTTTGGTGAGGCCGCTATCTTCCCACAGGCCGGCATTTGCATGCACGCGTACCTAACGGATAGCAGCGGCCAATCCTCTGCGCGCGGGGTCGCGAAAATGGCGTTCGATCTCCGATGCCGGGCTTTAGACGGTCTCGCTTCTTACTCCTGAGTTGCCTTGGCGTTTTTCTTCAAGGCCTCGGCGGTCCACGGAGGAACGACGCCATTCGAACGGGCGTAGACAATGGCGTGACCGAGTTGTTCGTGTGCGTGAACGACGAGGAGGTACACGATGTCTCCGTCGTTGGCATCGGGTCCCAGCTTCTTTTCGGGCTTGGCGAAATCGGCGTTGGTCATGTTCTGGATCATGCCAATCGCCGAAGTGAAGGATTTGTTCAGTTCGTCGATGATTTTGGCTTTGTCGGTGGTGGATTTTTCGTAGGTCTTGCCGTTGAAGCCGGCAGGAGTGGGAATGCCCAGCATGTTGGGAATTCCATAGTTCGCACTGGCGACGTGCAAGAAGAGTTCGCTTACCGTTCGAACGCCTTCTCCCGGTTTCCAGCTGTATTTATCGGCAGGAATCGCTTCGGCGAGGCCGGTGAATTTCTTTTGCATGTCCTGCATGTCGAGGATCGATTGCGCTTTCATGTCGTAACTCGGCGCAGTCTTGTCGGCAGAAGCGGACTGGGCGACCGGAACCGGCTGCGCCGCAGACGCGGCATGGGCCGCCTGACTGGCCAGGGTTCCATGCGTGCTCGACAATGCGGCAAAGCAAATAACTAACACCGGAAAAACAAACTTCTTCATTATCTTTCTCCTTTGCGATTGAAGATGCGGTCTGCCGTTCCATCCGGGCGCTAACTATTTCTAAACCATCTAAATTTAGACCGGATATGCGCGGACTTAGCCGTTGCCCCGAGTTGCTGTTTGCTTAGACGGGCTGACGGGAAAATCGAGAGTGGGATTGCACACCATTTCGAATGCGTGCAGGGAAAAAATATCCGGTTTGAGGGGCCGGAGTCCGAAAGCCGAACGATGACTCAATTGCCGAGCCATTTGATAGACTCGCTGATCATGCCAAAGGGAATGTTCGTTCGAGTCGTAATACTTGCAGGACTTGGATTGGTGGCGGGATTTTTCGCATTGGCCATCGCGGTGCCGAACGAGCCGGCCATTCCGGTTCCGCTGCTGACGCTGTTTTCGCCGGGACTGAAGATTGCGGAACTCATCATGCCGCAAGAGCACGGCTCGCTGGGCTGGACTTTTGGATGGTTTTTGCGAATCGCCATCGGAGTGAATGCATCGTTCTATTTCGTGGTGTTCGCCCTGGTGGCCTATTTGCTTGGCCGGCGGTCGCCAAAGACTTCCTAAAGGGCAGATGGCGTAACTTCTCTGGATTTCTCTGCGTTGCGCGGGTAATTCGGCCAAACTTGGGTTTTCCCGTGCGGTAAACTCACGCCGTGCTGAAGCTCGCTCCCGTGAGGTGCTCCTCATGAATTTTCCCGGGAACAAATTCCAGGGGTGCGGTGTCTCTCGTTTTATGAAGGGGTGCGCGCCAGGAATAAGGCTACGAGGCCGCCGGGGGCAGTGGTTCGCCGGAGCCACGGTTTTGTTGTTTTTGGCTTCCGCCACGGCGCACTCCGCGAGTGGGCAAACGCAGGTGACCACTTCGCAATACGATAATGCCCGCACAGGGGCGAATCTCAACGAGACGCTGCTCACGCCGCAAAATGTGAACGTCAAGCAGTTCGGGAGGCTCGCTTGGTTTCCGGTGGACGGCGACGTCTATGCACAGCCGCTTTATTTGCCGGCCGTCGAGATACCCGGCAAAGGGAAACACAACCTTGTGCTCGTCGTAACCGAGCACGATAGCGTCTACGCGTTTGACGCTGACAAAGGATCAGTTACCCCGCTTTGGGAAGTGAGCTTCGTGAATGAGAAGCGAGGCATCAGAACGGTTTTTTCGCAAGAGGTTGCTTGTCCCTTCATCGAGCCGGAAATCGGAATCACCTCAACTCCGGTAGTCGATCTCTCCACGGGAACGGTTTACGTGCTGGCGCGCACGAAAGAGCGCAACGGCAACCAGTGGGAATATCGGCAAAAGCTGCACGCGCTGGCCATCACGAATGGCGCCGAGAAGTTCGGTGGACCGGTCAGCATCCACGCATCGACAAAGGAAACGAATTATCTGGTGTTTCAAGGCAAGATCGATTTCGATCCGCTGCGGGAGAACCAGCGGGCCGCGCTGCTTTTATCGAAAGGCAAGGTGTACATTGCCTGGGCCTCTTCCTGCGATGTCGGGCCTTACTACGGATGGGTGATGGCCTACGACGCAAAAACGCTGGCACAAGAGGGCGTCGTAAATCTGTCGTCCGGCGCAAAGGAAAGCGGAATCTGGCAAGCCGATGCCGGGCCCGCCGCAGACAGCGCAGGAAACGTGTATCTGATCACAGGGAACGGAAAATTCACGGCAAGTTCCGGCGGGCACGACTATGGAGACAGCGTCGTGAAGCTGGGCTTTACAGCGAAGGGACTGGAAGTCCGGGACTATTTCACGCCTTCGAATCAGGAAAAGCTAAACGAGACAGACGGTGATTTCGGATCGGGCGCGCCGCTGCTACTTCCAGATCAGCCCGGGCCGCACTCACATTTGCTTCTGGCTGCGGGCAAAGCCGGCTTCGTCTACGAGATCGATCGGGACAAGATGGGCAAATTTCGAAAAGAGGACGACTCGCACGCCGCTCAAGTCGTGACGGTTCAGAAAACGTCGATGGGAGCGCCGGCGTATTGGAACGGCCACGTCTACTACGCGCTGCAGGAGGATGCTATTCGAGATTATAAATTACAAAACGGCAGACTTTCGGAGCAACCGGTGGTCAAAGGCGCCGTGCAGATCAACGACCCGGGATCTCCGGCGGTGTCCGCGAACGGCGCGAAAAACGGCATCGTGTGGGTGCTTTCGACAAAGACATGGGATGGACCGGACGAAAAAGCGGTGTTGTATGCTTTCGAAGGCGAAAACCTGGCGCACAAACTTTATAGCAGCTCGGAAAATTATGCGCGCGACCATGCGGGACGCGCGCTGCGCTTTACGATTCCCACGATCGCCAATGGGAAGGTCTACGTGGGCGCGAAGCGCGAGGTGGATGTGTATGGTTTGCTGGCGCCCGAGGAGAGAAAGAAATAGCGCGGGAGCCAGAGGGGATGCGAGAGAAAAATGAAACGCGGGAAGCACAACTCTCCCAAGTGTGCTCCCCACGAATCTTCCGGCGGAGAAACAGCAGCTAGCTGCCGGAAACTTTTACCTTCGGCCCAGCCGAACAATGGCGCTGGGATTTGTCATGCTAGGGAATGGTGAGGAAAGGCATGCAATCGTTTCATGAAACAATAGGACGGCGGCGAAGAAGTCCCGGGCCGAACGTCATGCCTTGCGGTTGTGGATGCCTGGGGAGCGGGCATTGTGGTAGTCTCAGGCCGCCCAGTGGTTGGGGGTAAGTGCTTCAGACGGGATTGCTTATGGTTGCCGCAGCCCGCAAAACGCGCCGAAGTCCATTACAACTTTACAGGAGGAGTCCCATGAAATCTCATCGCGCGGCCGTGCTGTCGCTTGGGGTATTCGCCATCGCCGCGCTCGCTTCGTGCGGGCCGGATGCTTATCACCAACCGGACGAGCGCTACATTTTCATTGCCTCGAATATCAAGCTGCCGTATTGGGAGGAAGTGGAAGCGGGTCTTCGCGACGGATCCAAGGCCATGGGCGTAAAGGCGGAGTTACGGGGACCGGACACATACTCGCCCGAACAGGAACTTGAGGCCTTCCAAAAGGCGGTGGCGGAGAATCCCGCGGGAATACTGATTTCGGCGAGCCGGCCGGAGATTTTCAAGTCCGCGATCAATGCGGCGGTGGCGCAAGGAATCCCCGTGGTCTGCGTGGATGGCGACGCGCCGGATTCGAAGCGCGTGCTTTTTATCGGCACGGATAATTACCGCGCGGGCGAAGAAAGCGGCAAGCGGATGGCGGACATTTTGAAGGGCCAGGGAAAGGTGATCATCATCGGGATTCCCGGGCAGCTCAACGTGGATGAGCGCGTGCGCGGCGTGAACGACGCGCTGAAAAAATATCCCGGAATCAAGATCATGCAAACGCTTGACGACAAGGGCGACCCCCGGAGCGCGAACGATCAGATTTCGAGTTTGATGGGCAGCGGAAACAAAGAAAAGATCGACGGGATCATCTGCCTGGAAGCTTCGGGAGGATCGGGGGCAGCGGAGGCGCTGCACCGGCTGGACTTGACGGGAAAAGTGGCGATCGTGGCGTTTGATAAAGATCCGGAGACGCTGGAGTTCATCCAGACCGGCGCAATTAACGCAACGATAGCGCAAAAGCCTTACGTGATGGCCTACTACGGACTGAAGTTCGCCGATGATCTGCATCACAACGCCGTCAAAGAGTTTAAGGATTGGCGCACCGCCCCAGCCGCTCCGATTCCCACGTTTGTGGACACAGGAACAGCAGTGGTGGACAAAAACAATCTGGCGGTGTTCCGTGAGGCACTGGCCGCACATCCGAAGCCGCTGTAAAACCGCAGGAAAGTCCGGGCGCGCCGTCGGTCGGACTCAGATCTTGGAGGGCGAGAGTACGATGCCGCTGGGATCGGAACCCTTTTCAGGAAGAGTTTCGCGACGAATGGAAAAGGATTCCAAGCCGCTGCTTTCGGCGAGAACGGGCGGAGCGTCCTGACCAGCAAGCAAATTGATGCCTACGTGATGATGGTACCCGTCCCAGGAAAGAAAGCGGTAGGCGCCCCAATCCAGCGTTAGCTCGAGCCCGAGTGATTCGTAGAAACTCTGGGACAGGTCGATATCGCCGACCGTCAGATGCATGTGCCCGAGGCGGGTTCCAACAGGAAAACCGTCCCAGTTTGGGCCCGGCAACTGCGCAAGTTCCCCAAGATCGAGAGGCAGGGTATCCATGGCGATGCCGGTGTCCGACCAATTCCAGTTTTCGCGCGGACGGTCAGCGTAAACTTCAATGCCATTTCCTTCTTCGTCGGTGAAATAAAGTGACTCGCTGACGATATGGTCGGAAGCACCGACGAAGCGGAATGACTTGCGCGAAACGGAGCGCACGAACGCACCCAGCGATTCGCGGCTGGGAAGCAGCAAGGCAAAATGAAAAAGTCCAGCCGTTTTCGGAGGCCGAGGCTTGCCGCGTTTTAGTTGTTTGAGTGTTACGAGCGGGCCGTTGCCGGCGGCGAGCACGGCGTGGTTCTCACCTTGCTCTTGCAATCGAAAACCGAAGGCTTGATAAAAAGCGGTTTGCGAAGCGAGGCTCAAAACCTTCAGCGTGAGATCGTGTAACGGCCAGGTGGGAATTTGCATGCAGAGAGAATCCACTTTGAGGGCAGACACGTCAAGGGCCGCGTGCGCGGCGAAAATGTGTTCGAACGGAGATAGAACCGTGAGTGAACGAAGCGGAGATTTCAGCGAGATGCCGAGAAGGCGCCTCGCTTTGGCTGCGATTCGATTTCCGCCCGGCAGAACTTGAGCACCTCGCGGGTGTTTTGTACGGATTTGCCGTCCACGTCACCCTGGTCATGGGGCAGGAGCCCAACGAGGTGCCCGAGTTCATGGAGCAGAGTGACGACTTGTGCGGACGGAGTGCCGCCGAGGTACGGGCCAACTTGCAAAAGATGCGGGCCACGTAAGCGCGGTGGGCCGCCATCCTTGGGTTGTTCCAAGACCGCGGTCTGGGCCTGAAAAAAAGCGCCTTCGGCGTTGACGGTAACGGTTTGGTAGGAGCCGCCGGCTTGGATCACGCTTGCGACGTAAGGGTTGAAGAGGAGGCTGTCCGAACCATTTTGCCGGACTTCCGCGATGTAGTTGATGCCTTTGCGGTCGATAAAAAAACTGAGCGTTCGAAAGGTTTCGAGGCTGTCCCGATCGAGACTCTGAAACCACGCGGAACAACTATTTGTCTCCCCGAGGATTTCCAATACTCTTTCGCGCGCGCGCAAGAGTTTCTGGCCATCTTTTCCGAGCGTGGCAAGTTCGGATTTCACCTGCTCGTCGTAGCTCCGGCATCCCACGGCGGAAGAGTCCGCGTTCAGGCACCCATTGATCTTGGTTGCGGTGCGCAAGACTGGTGTTGGCGCGGCAGGAACGGGCCCGGCGGTGTGAAGCAGCGCCGACTCGCGCGGCGCGGCTTCGTGTGCGAAGGTATCGTGCGCTGGCGCTTCACAATCTATTTTCGGAAGTGTTTCCAAGACGCTGGCATCGACAGCGGCGGTGCCGGCGTCGACCGTGATATTCGAACACGGCGCGTAAAGCACCGGTGTTTCGAAGAGGATGAAAAGACTGAAGCTCTGGCTGGCTGAAGCAGTTTGCGGCGGGAGCAGCCCAGCGAAAACAAGAATAAAACCAACAACTGCGGCGGCGCGGGCGCACATACCGCGGCGGGGGAAAAACATAACAATCTCCTGCCCGGACTTCACCCCACCACAGGCCGTTCGAACGGAGCTATCGAGGTGGCCGCCAACCCGAAGCGCCCGGCGAACGGTAGAACCACGATCCGGGACTAACCGTAAAGACGAAGCACCTCGCGAGAACTAACCTCAAACATTGCCAAATTGTTTGTTATGGCGAGATAAGTCGGTTGATGTTGTAAATGCGGGAGATACTGCGGCGTTAGTCACGAATAGGCAAAGCAAGGGAGACGAAATTTAGAGAGATTCACTCCAGGTATTGCGCCTGAACAGAACGGATTGGAGAAGTGTCAGGTTTTCAAAGACAAGTAGTAGGGCGAAGAAAGAGTGTAGATACGGTCGTTGCCGCGGACCAGGAGCATCCATTCGAGCAAACGGCCGCGCTGGTTGTGCAGGAAATATTCATACCAATGGCACTCGACGAGTTCGGGGATGACGACGATGATTCTTCGATCGGGAAACTTTTTGGAGAGATCGAGAACGTACTGAACGATTGGAACAATGATGAAGCGGTAGGGGGAGGGCAAGACTTCGAGTTTCGGAGGCACGCCACCCGTGGCTAGAAAAGGCGGAACGACATATCGTTCCCAACTCTCGCGGAGAAGTTCGGAATGCTCTCCAGGTTCCACGTGAAGGGCAATGATATCGGGCGAGAGGCGGGAGGCAAATTCCATGGCTTGCTTGGTGATGGAGCTCCAATGATCGATGGGAACGACGGCAATCGGCGCGACGCTCGCGAATTTGGGAATCATGGGCACGTTACAAGTGGTGGCGATGCTCACTGCGTGATAATGGCGGCGCACGGCAACGAAGAGAAGAATCAAGAGGGGAATGAAAATGACAGTGATCCAGGCGCCTTCGACAAATTTTGCGACGAGGACGACGATTACCGTTACCGCGGTGACAAACCCGCCGAGGCCGTTGACGAGGGCGCTCTTCAGCCAGTGGGGGCCGCGGTTTTTGCGCCAGTGCATCACCATGCCGAATTGAGAGAGTGTAAAAGCGAGAAAGGCGCCGACGGCGTAGAGGGGGATGAGCCTGTCCGTGACGCCGCCAAAAAGAATAAGGAGGAGACCAGTGAGGACGGCGAGGACGCTGATGCCATAGGTGTAGACGAGACGCCGGCCGCGATAGCCAAAGACATGCGGCAGATAGTTGTTTTGGGCGATGGCGCGGCAGAGGCGCGGAAAATCGGCGAAAGCAGTGTTGGCGGAGAGGGAGAGAACGAGCAAGATCGAGGCGATGGTGAGGTAGTAGAAAATTCCTTTGCCAAAAACGGCGGCAATGAGCATGGAGAGGACACTTTGGTAGCCGGGAAGGCCGGGGTCGGTGGCGGCGATATGGTAGACCTTGACGAGATAGGAGATTCCGGCGAGCAGGACGGCGAGAAGAAAGATGATGACGGTGAGAGTGCGCTGGGCGTTCTTGACGGCGGGTTCACGGAAAGCTTTCACGCCATTGCTCACAGCTTCCACGCCGGTGAGCGCGGTGCAGCCGCTGGCGAAGACTTTTAACAAGAGCCAGAAAGTCACCGCAGCGGTGATGGCCGGCGGTGGCGGGAGAGGAGCGATAGGCAGGGGATGCCCGCCGCTGAGAATAACGCGGACGATGCCTCCAGCGATGGTGATGAGCAGAGTTCCAACAAAAAGATACGTGGGAAGCATGAAAACCACGCCGGCATCACGGACGCCGCGCAGATTGAGAATGGTGATGATCAGAAGAATGCCAACGCACATGGAAACGGTGTGCGGCTGAAGAGACGGAACCGCGGAGACGAGCGCGCCGACGCCAGCGGAAATTCCCACGGCGGCAGTGAGGATGTAGTCGGTGAGCAAAGCAGCAGCGGCGAGCAATCCAGAGAATGCGCCGAGATTGAAGCGCGCGACGGTGTAAGAGCCTCCGCCGGAGGGATAGGCGGCGATGGTCTGTAGATAGGAAAAGTAAACGATGACGAGCAGAGTGATGATCGCCAGGCTGATGGGGAGAATATATTGAACACCAAGGAGGCCCAGAGGGATCAGTAAGCTGAGCGCGGCTTCCGGACCATACGCGGCGGAGCTGAGGCCATCGAGACCGAAAATGGGGATGCCTGCCGCCGGACCGATCTGTTCGGCGCGTTCGTCGGTGGTCTTGAGAGGCTTGCCAACGAGGAGATCGAGTATGTTCATGGAGAGTCCGGTGGAGCAGTGGATTTATCGGAGTGACTATTTGTTATGAGTTGGCGAGCAAAGTCAAATGAAGAGATGGAGCAGCCCCATTGATTCGCGTCAACGCCGGTGCCGATTCGTCTTCAATTCTATTTGATTGAGCAAGCACAAGGCCTGCGTCGCTTTGCATTAAGAATCCCGAGACACATCCACGTCCAGAGCAAGTTCGTCGCGTAAGACCGGGCGTTCTTTTCTCTGTAGTTTCCTAGCGGAGCACAGGTAGAATGGGCGCTCTTTAATCCGGGGTGCTGCGGTGAATTTTTTAATTACCATACGTCAGGAAGGTCTAATTTCTCTGGTCGAAGTTTCCGGGCGCTTGACTTCGTTTGAAATCGGCGCATTGCGCGAATCGATCCAGAGGTTGCTGAAGCACGGCCACAAAAACATCGTTTTGAATCTCACGGGATTGCAGTATCTCGATAGCTCGGGAATCGGCGAACTTGCCCGGGAATATGTGGGAGTGGTCAAGCAGGGCGGGCAGATGAAACTTGTCGGCTTATCTCCAAAGGTCCAGGAAGTTCTTAAAATTACGCAGCTGTATCAAGTGTTTCAGGATTTTCCCGATGAAGAAGCGGCCATGAAGAGTTTCCCTGAAATCGGCGGAAAAACTGCCGCATAGCCGAATCTCTCCGGAAGCGAAAAAAAAGCCCGTAAAAGGAGAGAAGCAGCTAGGGGGTTGCCCTAACTGCTTCCCGGGGTGTGTCCTCGAAGTGGTTAGTTATTAATTTAGATGCATGGCAGAGAAAAAGGTTTCTAGGTCCCGAAAAATTATTGAAAAGTCCATCTAAATCGGGAAATGCCTAGTAGAAAAGGTACTTACGCCACCGCTCGTCCCGGTGTCCAATCAAGCGCATCAGCTGCCGGGAGGTGTGCAGGGTGAATGGCCGGGGCTTGCGGGCCAATTTGAAGCCCGCCTCTTCGGGTGTGCGGTCCCCCTTGCTGTTGTTGCACTGGTAGCAGCAGGCCACCAAATTCTCCCAGGAAGAGCGTCCGCCCCGCGAACGAGGCATAACGTGATCCAGCGCCAGATCCGAGCTGGGAAATATTCTTCCGCAGAACTGGCACGTATTCCGGTCGCGCAACAATATATTTTTGCGCGAGAGCGCGCGGCTTTGCTGCGGGATGTGGCGGTACGCAAGCAAACGAATCACCGAGGGCACCCTGTGCGAATGCGCGGCGGAATGCACTTCCGCGGTGTGCATCTCCTCTGCTTGGGCCACGCCCTTCAACATCAACACCATGGCGCGGCGCACGGCCGTCACGTTAATGGGTTCGTACGTGGCATTCAGCACGAGCACAGGCTCTTGCATCAGCGATGCGCGCCGGGTTGAAATTGTGTTGTGGGATCTACTGCCTGCGGGACCCTCGGAACCGGGCACAACCACTCCGCCCGCTTCGGGGGTACGGCGTCCCCGGAATTCGACCGACTTTGGCCGGTTTGCGCTCATGGCGCTTTCCCTGGGTTAAGACCTACTGGAGCCTGCCACCGGGTTCCTAATCGCCCGGGCTACCGTCAGCCCGATCACCGATTTAGCTCCCGCGTCGCGCAGCGCCCGAGAACAAGCATCAAGGGTCGCTCCAGTTGTCACTACATCATCTACCAGTAAGACGCGTCGGTTGTCAACCTGGCTGCCTGGACGTGTGGCAAAAGCGCCACGCACAGACTCCCAGCGCTCCGCGAAGGTCAGGATTTGCTTGTCCGGCCTTGGACGCGTCCGTACTAGCAAAACTGCCTTGTAGGGCAGCCTGAGCCTCTTGGCGAGGGGCCTGGCGATCAGGGCTGCCTGGTTGTAACCACGTTCTTTTTCGCGCTGACGGTGAAGGGGTACTGGAACCACGACGTCTGCCGCCAAGATCTCCGGTTCGCGTAGCACGAGTTCTTCAAGCCGCCGCGCGAAATAGGCTCCGAGCGGTGCCATCTGCTCGAATTTAAGCAGCAGAATTGCTTGAACCAGGGTGCCTTCGTAGACCCCATAACTCCGGGCCCGGTGAAATGCGAAGGATCTCTGGCGGCAATTCGGGCAAACCATCCCTTGGTCTTCGAGAACGGGCAACCCCTCTAGTGGTTGCCCGCAAACCTCGCACTGTTTTTCCGGCAAAGGTGTAAAGGCTGCCAGGCATTCTTCGCAGACCGGCACACGGCTAGCTTGGACCAGGAGCTTATCGCAAATGCGGCAACCTGCTGCGAAGAACACACTGGCTAGGGCATCGCCGATTTCCGCCAGAAACCTGAGCGGCCTCCGACGCGAAGCAGCCAGCGGATTTTCGCGCGTCGCCCCTACCGGCCGAACTGGAGCATTTTCCGCCACGTGTGCAGAAATCTATCCCAGAGTGCCGAATAATAAAAGTTAAAATTTATATATGGGTAATTGGTCTAGCCAAGAACTGGATACTGCACGTAATCCTCTTACAGCAAGCCCTGCTCGGCTTTTTCCTGGCAACTGATGCAGTGCTTGGCCCAGGGCACTGCTTCCAGCCGCTTTTGCTGCATCTCTTCCTGGCAGTTGGCGCAGACGCCGTATTCATCGGCCTGAATGCGCTTCAACGCCGCATCGATCATGTTGAGGATGCTGCGGTCGGCGTTCGTGATGCCGAAGAGAAACTCCTTCGTGTAGGAGTTCGCGGCCTTGTCCGCCAGGTCCACGGTTTGGTCATCATCCGCCGTGCGGCCTTCTTCTTGCGTGCGCGCGATGGTTTTCATCAGTTCTTCACGACGAATTTGCAATTTCTTTTTGTAATACTCGAGTCTTTTCTTGTCCATGTATGTCCCGCCCCTCTGTGTGGCCTTAGGGGCCATCTAAAAACTCCGTAGTGTAGGCCGAGATACCCGTGCTGTCAAGATTAGCACTGCGGAAAAACGCTGCAGTACACGCGCGGAGATACTTTAGAAGGACCATATCGATGGTCCTTACTACGTTGCCCCGCGGTGACTTGCTCGCAACGGCGCTCGACCAGGGCCATCTGATGCTTGGGGGCGGGCAAAAGTTGCCGGGCGCAAGCTATGGAACGATCGGCAGCACCAGCGCGGATGGATGTGCTTTGTCATGATATATCGTGTTCGTCGCCTTGATCATGCGCGTCGCGCGCGCCTGCTCTTCGCCCGTATTCAAGTTGCGGTCAAATCGCGGAAAGTTGCTGCTGGAAACTTCCAGGCGCAGCTTGTGCCCCGCAAGAAACACATTGCTCGTCGACCATAGATCGACTGTAACGTGATAAGTCTCGCCGGGATTCGCCAGCTCCGGCTTTTCTTGGGAACTCCGGTAACGCAACCGCAGAATTCCTTCCGTCAAATTTTGCGCGAACCCGTTCGGCCACACATCCACAAGCTTTCCGGTGAAGTCCGTGTCCACGGCCGAAGTACTCACCCACAAATCCAGCGAGACCGGGCCCGTCACTTCGGTGTCTTTCGTAAACGCCGGCGTCGTGTAGACAAGCACGTCGCTTCGCAACTCTGCCGGCCTCTGATCTTGGGGGCCGTTACCCGGCGGCGGCGCCTCGCCGCAACATAATGGTCCGCCAATCATGGGCACCGGATCGCTTGGGTCGTATACAAACTGATCCGCTTTTTCCGCTGCCGGAGCCATCGTACTCAGCGTGCCTTCCCCCGCTACGCCGTTGGCGGCTCCTGCGGAGCGCAGGTAGTAGCGCGTTTGATTTGCTCTGGCGAGCGGCCAATCGTCCTCTTCTCTCCACTCGTTCCTGCCCATCACAAAAATCTTTACCGGCTTTTCTTTCTCCACGCCGTTCGGTTGCCCCTTCAAAAGCCAGTCATACCAGCGGAGAATCGCTTCGTCCAAATCGATCGGGGCCTTCGCGCCAAAATCAACGGCACCGATTTTTTGCGCGCGCGGGCTTCCGGCATGTCCGCCGAGGTACATCAGCAGCCGCTGCCCGTGCTTTGCCGCATCGGTCCCCGCTTCGGTCTTCAACCGCATGTAATTTCGCAGCGTGCCGCCCTGAAAAATGTCGTACCACGCTCCGGTGCTAAAGACCGGGACCTGTATCTTTGCGTAGTGATCCTCGATGGAAATTCGTTTCCAGTAGTCGTCAAAGTTCGGATGCAACAGCCAGTCGGTGAAATACGGTGCGATTCCTGCTGCGCTCTGCGAACCCAGTACCGGGTAGGAAAGCAATGGCAGCACTTTTGTTCCGCCGAGCGCGTCGGCTTCTTTTTCCAGCCGCCGCCGAAGGGTGTTCTCGGCGAGGCCCGTCGACCACGATTCATTAAACCACTGCTCGAATGCCCCACCTTGATAGGTCCATCCGTCGTGATAATTTGAGGCCGTTACATCCGGGCAAATTCCAGCCAGGTGCGGCGGTTGGGCAATCGCGGCTAGGTATTGCGTCGCTCCCACGTACGAGCCGCCGAACATTCCGACTTTTCCATTTGAATAGGGCAGCGCGGCGGCCCACTCCACCGTGTCGTAGCCGTCTTGCGATTCATTTTTGAAGGTGTACCATTCGCCTTCGGATTCGAATCGCCCGCGGGTATCCTGTGCGATCGCAACGTATCCGCGCGCCGCCGCCTTCATCGCAAAGTTGGTCTGGCCTTGCTTGTCGTAAGGCGTCCGCACCAACAGCACGGGAAATTTTCCCTCGGCTTTCGGGCGGTAGACATCCGCCCGCAGCGTCACGCCATCGCGCATCTTCGCAGGCACGTCACGCTCAATCGCCACGGGGTATTCCTGAGCCGCCGCTCGCGGGGCAAAAGACACCGTGCTCAGAAGCAAGAACAGGGGAGCGCACCCCAGAATTTCGCACCAAATTCTGCTTCCTCTCATCGTCGCCATTCCCTACCTCCACATGCGTGTTTCCTTGCTCTCTCACAAACAGCGCAGCCTAGGTTGAGTCACTTCTGCTGTCAAGAGTTTTAGGGAGTGTGAGGAATATGCGCGAGCGAGGAGCGAATTGGGGCGGATGAGTTTAGCGGGAGGTGCGGCCAACTAGTGAATCTATTGACGCATGACGACGCGAATGCCGCAGCGCCAGCTTTCGGCCAAGCCTACGCGCACAACTTCCAAATCCGAATTGAAGTAACGCAGCAGAACGCCGGTTGTGGGATGAAAGCGTAAAGCGGGGGCCACGAGATAGACGAGCGGCGGCGCGGGCTGGAGCTCCACTCCTGGAAAATATCCATACCGGTGAAAATCGCGCTGCTCGGCATGACGGCGGATACGCACCCAATAGTCCGCTGCCTGGAGCGGCAATTGAATATGCTCGCTGGCTTTCAGCTCGATTATGGCGAGGCGGCCAGTGTGCGTGACGGTAAGAAGATCGAGAATGCCATGCTCGCCCCCGGCATCGGCAAAAACCTGAGCGTAAACAAAACGCGGATCGAGAAGCGCGTCGATGCGCGTTACATCGGCCCGAACAATGGATTCGAGCCAGCGCTCGGGCTGAGCGCGATAGAGTGCGTGGCGTGCATCGCTGGCGAGGGGGTGGCGATGGGTCTCGAGGTTGTTCAACAATTTCTTGAGGGCGGGGAGCGACGAAGGAGTCAGCTCCTGCGACGCGTCGGAAATTCCGAAATAGACGCGCCCGTCGTCCCAACGGGCGACTGGAAGCCCTCGAAAGCGAAGCCAGACTTCACGCGACTGATGAGCGGGATGAACTGTGAGCGTCATCGGCGGAACCATAGCGACCAGCGGACCGAGCGCGGGGCGCGCGCGATCAAGGAGCGCCTCGGATTCGCGGTGGGGCACAAGCCATGTGTCGAGATTTCCCGCCTGGCGCGGGTCGATTTTTTCCAGGGTATCGAGAGTGGGATCGAGTTCGTAGAGCTCAATGCCGATCGATGGGTCCAGCGCCGCGACACGCTGTGCGATGCCGCGGATGGCGTTTTTTGGAAGAATCAGGCGAAGACCGCTAATCGTGCCGCGGAGGCTGGAATGGCGCGTACGTTCGAGTAAAAGCAGGGCGAAGGTGAGGCTATTCGCTGCCGTGTCGGCGGACTCGCCGTGTGGAACGGCGAGCAACGGGGTATGAATGGAGCCCCGACGAAGAAGCGCCCGGGCATAATTTCCCGAGATCGAATGCTCGAGGTCGGCAGAAACGGAGAGAGACACGACTGTTTCGTCCGGAAACTGCTGAGCGAGGACCTGCTTGAGGCGCGCGCAGAACTCTTCCCGATTGAGTTGGCGCGCGGGACGCTCGAAATCCAGGCGGATGAATTCAAGGCGATCGGGTTTGGCGCGGCCGAAGCGTTCGACGGCCAGTGCGAGGCGGTCATCGGAATGATCGGTGATGGCGAGAACCCGCCGAGTCAAATTACATTTCTCCGACCAGATGTGTAGAAGAGGTTTTTCACCGACGCCGCGCACCTCCCACGACAAACCGGCAAGCGGGGCCAGGCGCCCCCCGTTTTCGCGAACTTCCACGGAGCCGGAGGAGGCAAACTCGCGCAGGCTGGCTTCCAGTTCGATGGCGAATTCCACGGCGTGATTATAAATGAGATACGTGGATGTAAAACTATTTTTTTGCGGTCGAAAACAAAAGACCCGTAACTCTTACGGCAGGTGGCTCGGTGTTCCAGGAAGAAGGGATATGTTCGAAGGAAATCTCGAACTCGCGGAGCTCACCTGGGGCCAGCGGGGCGGGAGAGCTGCTGAATAGAGAGCGGGTTTCGCGAAGCACTACCTGATGCAGTTCGTCGAAAAATTCGATGGTGATCTCGACATCGCGTAGAGGCCGTCCGCCTGCATTGGCCACGTCGCCAGAGAGCGTAGTCACTTCCTGGTTGAGGAAGTTTTCATTTTTGCTTAGCGTGAGATTTTCAACATGAACGCTAGGAGCATAAGACTGCTCTGCAGGACCGAAGGACAAGCGCGGCAGCGAACCCGAAGCCGCGGGATGCTGCTCCGTTTCCGGCGAAAAATAGAAATACAGCCCAAGGCCGATAACCAGAGCGACCGCAAGCAAAGCGAGCCAAGGAAGGCGAGATCCCGGCTGAGGTTCTTGCGGCGATTCGATGGAGAGGGTTTCGGTCATACTTCTCTGGAGAGTGCAGCTAGCGCCCGACTACTAGCCGCTGGACAAGCGGTTCGGGAAGCCGCGCGGCGCGCATGCGCTCTTGAACGGCAGATATATCGTAGGGCACGCGCCAGAATTCGACAATCTGATGTTCGAGATCGGCGATGGCAAACGCGGCGCGCGGATCGCTGTCGCGAGGCTGCCCGACGGAACCCGGATTCAACAAATAGCGGCGGGGCTTTTCAACGCGCAAGGCCGCGAAGGACTCGGTAGGACGCGGACGAATCTGCAAGACTTCCAGCTGCGAGTCCTGATGCGAAAATCCACCTTGATGGTGCGTGTGGCCAAAGAAAGTGACGTCCGCGGTGGAATCGAGCAGGCCATCCAAAGCTTGCGCTGGTGTAAAAACGTACTCGTCTTCGTCTTGAAATGCGCCGTGCACGAGCACGATGCCTTCTGTCTCAAAAGGCCCGTGCGGCAGCGCGCGCAGCCACTCCAGATGATCCGACTCGAGTTTCGCACGCGTCCAGTCGACGGCGGCTTTGGCCACCGGATTGAAGTCTTCCGTATTCATCAAGCCGGCCACAGCTTTGTCGTGATTGCCGCGGATGGTTTGCGTTCCGAGTTCGCGCACGCGCGCAGTGACCTCGTTGGGATCGGGGCCGTAGCCGACAATATCCCCGAGACAGACGGAGAGATCCCAGCGGCCCTGGGCGGCATCCAGGACGGCGTCGAGAGAGGTGGCGTTGGCGTGCAAATCGCTAAGAACGAGAATCCGCATTCCAGGTCCCTGAAAAGTGCAATTGAGTATAGATGAACATGCAAGGCGATGCACGACTCGATGCGAAGGAGAGAATGAGTGAAGAGAATACGACTGGAATGAGAATAGATTTCGTTGGTACAAGATATAAATTAATAAGAATTTTAGACGTGCGGCAGGAGAATTGCTGAGAGTAGCACAATGGAAAAATGTTTCTCGCCAAGGGAATATTTAAACCTCAAGAAACTTGGCCCGGTGGCGAAACATTCACGAGGGATGCTTCGTCTATACGAGTGCAGCTGATTACGGGGTAGTTCGAGACTAGATGAGAAAACCCCGCGGTGGCAGCCGCGGGGCAGTGACACGCAGTCTTTCCGGCCGTTAGTCCAGGAAGAAGTGGTGTCGTCAGGGCGAAGACTACTCGTCCTTCGTCCGCGTGTCAACAACATCTGGCCATCGGCAGTCCGCTTTACGGCTGACTCGATCCTGATTGAAAGGTATATGACACGCATGAAAACCAATTCTTTTGTTCGCTCCCTCGCACTGCTCGCCGCCATCGCGGTCGCCGTGCCCGCATTCGCCAAACCGTTCGCCAAGACCATTACCATTGCGCAGTCTTCGAAGATCGGCAAAGCCGATTTGAAGGCTGGCGAATACCGCTTGCTCATCGATGGCAATAAGGCCACCGTGCAAAAGGGCAAGAGCGTCGTTGCCGAATCCGAAGGCCGCTGGGAAGACCGCAGCGCCAAGTCTTCGTATGATTCCGTCCTGATCGGCGAAAATGGACAAATTAAGGAAGTACGCTTTTCCGGCCAAACTCGCGTTTTCGTGTTCAGCGAATAAGCGAGGAGATTCCGTGACTCCTTTCGTTGGGACGAGTGGGAGGCTGCAGCGTGCTGCGGTCTCCCGTCTCGTTGTCTTCTTCGGCGAGTTCTGCCGGGAAGGTCTTTGAGATTCACTGATTTTGATGGACAGCTTTTTCGCAATAATAAGGTAAGAGCTCTCTCCGCGCTTCGCGGCCTCCCCGTTCCTATCGAATTAGCATGCAGTCCCCATAGCTGTAAAAGCGGTAGCCTGCTTCGACTGCGTGCCGGTAAGCGCCCAATACATGATCACGGCCGGCGAATGCGCAGACCAACGCCAACAGGGTGGAGCGCGGCAAGTGGAAATTTGTGAGCAGCGCATCGACCACGCGGAATTGGAATCCAGGAAAGATGAAGAGACGCGCTTCGGCGCGGCCCGGAAGCAGCAGTTTTGCTACGCCGGCTTGGGTCGCCCGCAAGGCCGCATCTTCGAGGGCTCGCACGACGGTTGTGCCGGCCGCTAAGATCGGCCGCCCCGACGCGCGTGCGGAAGTGATGCGGTCGGCAGTTTCTGCTGAAATTTCGTAGGACTCGGAATGCATGACGTGGCTCTCGAGGGTCTCGCTATGAATGGGCTGAAATGTTCCGATGCCGACTTCAAGAGTTAATTCGCAAATTTCCGCGCCGCGCGCTCGAATTTTCTCGAGAATTTCGGAAGTAAAGTGCAGGCCCGCTGTAGGCGCGGCGATAGCACCGGGACGTTTTGCAAAAACGGTCTGATAGCGTTCGCGATCCGTGGATTCGTCGGGACGATCGATATAGGGCGGTAGCGGTACGTGGCCGAGACGCTCGAAGTGTTCTGCGACGGCGCGGTCATCGTGCGAACGGAATCGCAGCGTGCGCAGTCCTAATTCCCCTCGCGCCGTGACTTCTCCTTCCAACTCTCCATCGCCAAACAGGACGCGCTCACCCAATTGCATTTTGCGCCCCGGGCGGACGAGCGCTTCCCACGTGTCGGCGTCGATCCGTCGCGACAAAAACACTTCGATCCTTCCCTGCAAGTGTTCCTGTTTGGCCGCCCGCGAAGGAGGGTCCGAGTGGACACCAACTCGGCGGCCAAACAAACGTGCGGGGATGACCCTCGCATTGTTCAGGACGAGTAATTCGTTGCCTTGCAGGAGCTCGGGCAAATTGGCAAAAAGCCCATCCGCAAGCATCCCGGTTTCGCGTTGGAGTTGAAGCAGGCGCGAGGACTCCCGGCGCTCGAGCGGTCGCTGGGCAATCTGATTCTGCGGGAGGTCATAGTCGAAGTCTTCCGGCCGCATAGGGGTCCAGTCTAGCAGGAGTCGATTCGATCGAATAAAACAACAAAGATACGGCATGCGGCGGGTTCTCAGTCGTTTGAGGAGTCGAATGAAGTGAGCCTTCGAGTTTTGACTATGCACGCACTATGTTGCTAGTAAAGAACTTATGTTAGGTCCTACAGCGCAGAATTATACTTGACAATGATACGCGCATATTTTATTATGTAGTTTCTGTAATAAATGGAGAGGCTTCTACTATGAGAGCTTTGAATCGCTTTGAACCCTTTCGCGGGGCCGCTACCTTACAGGAGCAAATCCACCGCGCATTCGGAGACGTCTTCGACCGCGCCAGTGAGGAATCCAACCTCACCACCTGGGCGCCTGCCGTGGACACCTACGAAAACGAGCACGAACTGGTCGTGAAGGCCGATCTCCCGGATATCGATCCCCAGGATCTGGACATCCGCGTCGAGAACAACATCCTCACGATTCGCGGTGAACGCAAATTCGAGAAAAAAGTGAACGAGAGCAACTACCTGCGCATCGAACGCTCGTACGGTTCGTTCGCTCGGAGTTTCTCGCTCGCCAACACTGTGAACTCGGAAGCCATCAGAGCCGATTACCAGAACGGCGTGCTGAGACTGGTCGTGCCGAAGCGCGAGGAAGCCAAGCCAAAGCAGATTAAGGTAAACGTCGGCGCGGCTGCACAGGCGCCAGCGGTGGCTGCGGCTGCTGCGGGAAAGTAAGCCAGCAACAGAACTGTGGTAAGAGAGGGCTGGCGAAGGAGCCAGCCCTTTTTCTTAAGCTGGACACCGGCAGTACGCCCGGGATGGCAAGGATTGAGGATCACCATGTTGCGAATGGAAAAATTGACGGTTAAAGCCCAGGAGGCCGTGCAAGGCGCGCAGGAAGTGGCCGCGCAGCACGAGAATCAGCAGATCGAACCAGTGCACTTGCTCGCCGCGCTGGTGGGCCAGGCCGACGGTGTGGTGCCGCCGCTGCTGGCCCGGTTGGGGATTCGTCCCGAAGCATTGTCGACTGAAATCGAGCGCGAAATCGGACGGGTGCCGAAGGTATCCGGCTTCAGCCAACAGCACATGGGACGTCCCCTGAATGACGTGTTGGAGCGAGCATTCAAGGAAGCGGAACAATTCAAGGATGAGTACGTCTCGACGGAACACCTGTTTCTGGCCATCGCACGACAGGATCGTGACCCCGCCGGGCAATTGCTGAAAAAGCACGGGGCCTCGCATGAAGCCATCCTTCAGGCGCTGACCGGGGTGCGCGGCACGCAGCGCGTTACTTCACAGAATCCCGAATCCACCTACGAATCGCTGGAAAAGTACGCGCGCGATCTGACCGAACTGGCGCGGAAGTCGAAGCTCGATCCGGTGATTGGGCGCGACGAAGAGATTCGCCGAGTCATGCAGATTCTGGCGCGGCGCACCAAAAATAACCCCGTGCTGATTGGCGAGCCGGGAGTGGGCAAGACCGCCATCGTCGAGGGACTCGCGCAGCGCATTGTTTCCGGCGATGTTCCGGACGTGCTGAAAACTAAGCGCCTGGTGGCGCTGGATTTGGCTGCGTTAATTGCGGGAGCCAAGTACCGCGGCGAGTTTGAAGACCGCTTGAAGGCGGTGCTCAAGGAAATTGCCGAAGCGGACGGACAAATTATTCTGTTCATCGACGAACTGCACACGCTCGTCGGTGCGGGCGCGGCGGAAGGCGCCATGGATGCCTCCAACATGTTGAAACCCGCACTGGCGCGAGGCGAATTGCGGGCGGTTGGCGCAACCACACTCAATGAATACAAGAAATATATCGAGAAGGATCCCGCGCTCGAGCGCCGCTTCCAGCCCGTGCTTGTAAATGAGCCTTCGGTCGAAGATACCATCGCCATCCTGCGCGGGCTAAAGGACCGCTACGAAGTGCACCATGGCGTCCGGATTAAAGACGCGGCGATTATCGCCGCGGCCACACTGTCGCATCGCTACATTTCCGACCGTTTCCTGCCTGACAAGGCGATCGACTTGATCGACGAGGCCGCCGCGAGTTTGCGCATGCAAATCGATTCCCTGCCGGTGGAGATCGACGAAATCGAGCGCCGCATTATGCAACTCGAAATCGAACGGCAATCGCTCTTGAAAGAAACGGATGCGCACTCGAAGGAGCGGCGCAAGCAGATTGAAAAAGAGCTGGGCGCGCTGAAAGAAGACTCGAGCGGACGCAAAGCGCGTTGGCAGACGGAAAAGGAGGCGATCGGCAAAATCCGCAAGCTGAAAGAGCAGATCGAACAGCTGAAAGCTGAGGAACAAAAGTTCGAACGCGCGGGCGACCTGGCAAAAGTAGCGGAAATTCGTTACGGAAAAATTGCCGCAGCGGAACTCGAGCTGAAAAAGGCGCAGGAACGCTTTGCGGCCATACAAAAAGATTCGCCGATGCTCAAGGAAGAGGTCGACGAGGAGGACATCGCGAAACTGGTCAGCAAATGGACCGGCATTCCGGCGGGACGTCTGCTCGAAGGCGAGGCTCAGAAACTCGTGCAAATGGAAGAGCGCTTGCGGCAGCGCGTGGTGGGGCAGGACGACGCGCTCAACCGCGTTTCAAACGCGGTGCGCCGCAGCCGGGCGGGATTGTCGGATGCGAAGCGCCCTATCGGCTCGTTCATTTTTCTTGGACCCACAGGTGTCGGAAAAACGGAGCTTGCGCGTGCGCTGGCCGAATTTCTCTTTGATGACGAGAAGCTCATGATCCGCATCGATATGTCCGAGTATATGGAGAAGCACAGCGTGTCGCGGCTGATCGGCGCGCCGCCGGGTTACGTCGGCTACGAAGAGGGCGGGCAACTCACCGAACAAGTACGGCGCCACCCTTATTCCGTGGTCCTTTTCGACGAAATTGAGAAGGGGCATCCCGATGTTTTCAACGTGCTGCTGCAAATTCTCGAGGACGGACGATTGACCGATGGCCAGGGCCGGACCGTAGATTTCCGCAACACCGTCTTGGTGATGACCAGCAACGTAGGCTCAACGGCGATCTTCGAACTGTCCAGCAAGGATCCCGAGCGGGCCCGCAAAGAAGCCATGGAAGCTTTGCGCGCGTCATTCCGCCCGGAGTTTATCAACCGCATCGACGAGATCGTGATCTTCAATCCGTTGGGCAAAGAGCAGCTGGCCCGCATCGTTGGTTTACTCTTGAAGAGTGTGGAGAACCTTTTGGCACAACGCCAAATCACGCTGGAGCTGACGCCGGCCGCAAATGAAGTTCTGCTTCGCGAGGGCTACGATCCGGCGTATGGCGCGCGGCCCTTGCGGCGCACGATTCAGCGGCTCATTCAGGACCCGCTGGCCATGCAAATCCTGGAAGGCAAGGTATTGCCTGGCGATCACATCCTCGTGGACCGCGATGGACGAAAGGACTCCATGAGATTTGAGCGGCGTCCAACCAAACAACCCGCCGCGGCAGCAGGAAACTAATGAATTAGGAACGCTGCGTGAAGAGACTTGGAGTTCCTACGGCGTACGGCTGATTGTAATTCGTATGAGCTTCGAGCCGTAATGGACAGTGAAGGACTACAAATGAGAATCCTACGAACGACGTTTCTGCTGGCAGCCCTGACGATGTTTCTAGTGCTGGTGGGCGATTATTTTGGCGGCCGCAATGGCATGACGATCGGTCTGGCGTTTGCGATCTGCACTAACGCCTTTGCTTACTTTTTCTCGGACAAGATTGCGCTCATGTCGAGCGGCGCTCAGCCCGTAGCGCGAGAGCAGTTGCCTCGGCTCTACGCCGTAATGGAGCGGCTGGCGGCAAAAGCGCATTTGCCGGTGCCTAAGCTTTATGTTATTCCGGAAGCAGCTCCAAACGCTTTTGCCACCGGAAGAAGCCCGCGCCACGCTTCCGTCGCGGTGACGCAAGGATTGTTGGAGCTCATGAATGACGACGAGCTCGAAGGCGTGATCGCGCACGAGCTCTCCCACGTTCGGAACTACGACATCTTGATCAGCTCTGTGGCGGCAACCCTCGCAGGCGCGGTTACCTTTGTAGCGCATTGGGGACCCTGGCTCGGTATGGGCGACCGAGAAGACCGTGAACGTGGGGGAGGCGGAATCATCGGGATCGCACTCATGATTCTCGCGCCGCTTGGCGCTTTACTGTTGCAGCTGGGGCTTTCCCGCCAAAGGGAATATTCGGCAGATGAAACCGGTGTGAGAATGGTTGGACAGCCATATGGCCTCATTAGTGCCCTGCAGAAGCTTGGTGCCTATAATCAACGCATTCCGACCACTTCGATGGCTCCCTCCACGGCCGCGCTTTGCATCGTCAAGCCGATGTTCGGCAAGGGACTATCGTCGCTGTTCAGCACGCATCCGCCGCTCGAAGACCGCATCGCCGCTCTGCGTCAAATGACGGTCGTCCCTCTGCGATAGAGCAAGGATTACCGATTCGCTGCACACTTGCGTTAGTCCCAGTGTAATCATTTCCTCAAGCGACCCGGGCTTTGACCCCTAGGGGCGCACTTATCACAGCTAAACTATTGATTTTTAAACAAATAAATGCCTCTTAGTTCTTTGGACCATTTGGTGCCCGAAGTGCATCATCCTATTACGGATCAGGGCGTTAGGTTGGCCATCCGGGGGGAGCGGCTCCATGAGCTGTCGCGACACTATTCATTTGATTTGCTTATACTTAGAGGGAAAACTCTCGCCTGGCGTGGCGGGTGAAATTCAGAAACATCTGGAGCAGTGCGCCGATTGTCACCTGGTAATGGACGCGGCGATCAACACGTTAGACCGCTATTTCAACCAACAAGCTCCCGCGGAAGTGCCCGCGGCAACCCGAGCCGCGTGACCGATTCTTTGTAACATTCTGTTAAATAAAGATTTAAGGCCGCCCGAGCGATTTCAGGCGGCTTTTTCATTTCTGTGCCCTGCCGCCAGCGGTGGAGGCCTCCTATCCCCGACGAAATTGCAAAATTTACAGCCATTGCACCAACTGCGTAAAGTTTACTGGTACTAGTACTATTAATACCAGCTTGCCTTGGCCCCTTCTTTTGCGCCAACAGGCTGATATTTAAGCTCTTAGCGGGATTCCCGGGCTAGAACTCCCTTTGGCGGTGGGGGTGCACATTTCTACCGCGCAGGGCGGAAACGCCAGAAGGAGAAGAAGTCCATGAGCGAGTATCAGGAACCGATCAACCATACGGCAACCGGCACACCCCGGTGGATTGGGTTGGCGGTAGCGATTTTGGCAGGGCTTTCGCTAATTGGAATTGGCGTAGGCTGGACCGCCATCAACCAAGCGAAGAACGTCGAGCAGACCACGCAAGCCTCCTTGAAGCAGTCCAACGACGCGCTGTCGCAGAGACTGGCGAAGGATGACGAGATCAACCAGCAACTCCAGAGCGACCTCAAGGTCGTAACCGACAAGCTGAACGTGACGCAAGGGGAGCTTATCTCTGCGCGCAAGCAGACCAAGTCTGTGGCCGCGAACTACGACAAGAAGCTCAACGAACTCGGCACCAACGTGAATCAGCAATTGGCCTCGAAGGCGAGCTCCGACGACGTCAACAAGCTGGGCGGCGACGTGAACGGTGTGAAGACCGATCTGGACGCCACGAAGAACAACCTGCAGATGGCGCGCAGCGAAATGGGCACGCTGATCGCGCGCAACCACGATGAAATCGACACTCTCCGCCGCCAGGGACAGCGCGACTATTTTGAATTCAGCATCCAGCGCAAAGGCGGCTCGCAAAAAGTTGGTTCGATCCAGGTCGAGCTGAAGGACACCAACACCAAGAAAAACCAATACACCATCAACGTCCTCGCGGATGACAAGAGCTTCGAGAAGAAGAACCGCTCCGTGAATGAGCCCATCTTCTTCTACACGGGCGGAAGCCGTGCGGCGCTGGAACTCGTGGTCAACAAAGTGACGAAGAGCACGGCGACGGGCTACCTCAGCATTCCCAAGTCTGCGGGAACCGCTTCGGCAAGCGCATCGACCTCGGGCCAGTAAGACATTTCTTTCAGAGGCGGCAGCTCGCGTTTCTTGAGAGCGAAAGCAGAGAAGGGAGGATCCCAGAGAATCCTCCCTTTTTTTGTGCCCGCTCATCCGGCCCGAGATCCTTATCGTATTGCTAAGGGGAAGAGTCTGGACACCGGGCTTCTGCCGTGCCAAGCTACGGACCAGCCCAGTCACAATTAGACGAAAAACTGATTTTTTGGAGGGGGATAATCATGAAGACACGATTTGCACTTGGATTGGCGGTAGCGCTTTTTGCGGGGACGCTCGCGCTGGCTGCGGACGGTTCCTGGACCGGCTACATTTCGGACAGCAAATGTGGAGTGAAGGGTGCGAATGACCAAGCCGGCGAATGCACCACGAAGTGCGTCAAGGAAGGCGCGAAGTATGTGTTCGTGAACGACGCCGACAAGAAGGTCTATGCCATCGACGCGCAGGACAAAGTGGCGGCCCACGCCGGCCACCACGTCACTGTCAAGGGCAGCGTGGACGGCGACACTCTAAAACTCAGCAGCATTGATATGGCTCCTGCAAAGAGCATGTAAAACGCTTTTGCGAAGCTCTTTTGGAACGGGCGGTGTTTTTGCACCGCCCGTTTCGTTTTGTGGACAGCCGTATTTCCGTTACGATGTTCTTCTGCCTATGAGCACGACTCTCATTCATGCTGGCCGCGCGCTGACACCAACCCTGGAAATTGCCGACGCGGGAATCCTGATTCGCGACGGCGTGATTGAGGCGATAGGCCCTCGTTCAGCAATATCCATGCCGGCGGGCGCGCAAGAGATTTCTGCGACGGAGCGCACTGCTATTCCCGGATTTGTGGACGTGCATATCCACGGCGCCGGCGGCCGTGACGTGATGGAGGGAAGTACGGAAGCCATGGCCGCAGTGACGCAAACCGTGGCGAAGCACGGAACCACTTCATTCGTCGCCACAACCGTGACTGCTAGTCCTGAATCTACGATCAGAAGCCTCGAAGGAATCTCTCAGTACATTGCAAAACAATATGAAGCGGACGCCTCGCGGGCAGAAGTCCTGGGCATTCACTTTGAGGGCCCGTTCATCAGCGGAGCGCGGCGCGGAGTTCATCCGGCGGAGTGGCTTAAGCTGCCTTCGTCCGAACTCCTCGAAAAATTTCTGCATGCGGCGGGTGGTCACGCGCAAATTATTACCATTGCTCCGGAGTTGCTGGGCGCGATGCCCTGCATCGACGCGGCGCGAAAAGCCGGGCTAGTCGTGGCCATGGGACACACCGATGCCACCTACGAGCAGGCTCGCGCAGGGATTGCTCACGGTGTCCGGCACGCCGTGCATGTCTACAACGCCATGCGCCCGTTTTCGCATCGCGATAGCGGCGTGATTGGCGCGGTGCTGACTTCGACCGAAGTGAGCGCGGAACTCATCGCCGACGGCGTGCACGTGGACGACACCGCGATGCGGCTGCTGCTGCAGGCCAAGGGAGCCGGCGGCGTCATCTTGATCAGCGATGGCATTTCCGCCACGGGGATGCCCGACGGCACCTACATGCTCGGCGGATTCGAAGTTACCGTGAGCGGCGGCGTGTGCCGCAATTCCGAAGGCAAGCTGGCGGGAAGCACGTTGACGCTGGATCGCGCGCTGCGCAATATCGTGGCCCTCGGTGCACCCCTGGCGGATGCGGTACGCATGCTGACGCTGAACCCCGCGTCGCTCCTGGGGATTGAATTTAAGAAGGGTGCGCTCCGGGTTGGCGCGGACGCCGATGTGCTGCTGCTCGACGAGAGCCTGCACATCAGCAATGTTTGGGCGCGCGGCAATCCACTCAATTAGAAGACACTTCAACTCTCAAGGATTCAGCGGAATACTCAACTCACAGGAAAGTTGCACCGGATTGAACGGGCTGCACGCAAAATAGCGGCCTCCGACCTCAATCGTAGGTACCCTGCGCTTGCCGTTGTTCGCTTTGATGACGATGGCTTCCGCCAGCGGATCCTGTTCGATGTCGACTTCGCGAAATTCCACCCCACGGTCTTTGAGGAAGGATTTGGCGCGTCGGCAATCCGGGCACCACTTGGTGCTGTAAATCGTGATCGGTTCCATTGGATTTCTCAGCCGATTAGATGACTGTTTCGGGGCAAAGTCGCTGCAGAGTCTCCGCTCGGAATCGTGGCTTGCGCATCAGGGAACTTGCACAACTGCGGTCCGGCGTCTTACAGCGTACTCTCCCACCTTGATGCGAATCAGGGCGCGCTGGAGCGCAATGCCGGCGCGATCCCAATCGATATTGGCGTCCCCGGAAGCAAGTCGCTTCTGCGCCCGTTCCAAAGCCTGCTTCGCGCGTTCCATATCGATGTCTTCGGCGAATTCGGCAGTCTCTGCAAGAACCGTCACTCGATCGCCCAAGACTTCCGCGAATCCACTCATAATCGCGATGTGCGCGGACTCCTTGCCGGCCGCGTCGTGATAGCTCAATTCGCCGATGCCCAATTCCGTGATCAGCGGCGCGTGCCCCGGCAAAACGCCAAGATAGCCGTCCGCACCGGGAAGCTGCACTTCCACGGTTTTCTCGCGTAACAGTTGCCGCTCCGGCGTGACGATCACCAGCTCGATGGAATCGGGAAGCATATTCGCTCTTAAGCGCTCACCTTCATTTTTTCCGCCTTCGCGAGCGCTTCCTCAATCGTGCCGACCATGTAAAACGCCTGTTCCGGAATATCATCGTACTTTCCTTCGACGATCTCCTTGAAGCTGCGCACGGTGTCGGCGATCTTCACGTACTTGCCTTCGAGACCGGTAAACTGCGCGGCCACGAACATCGGCTGCGAGAGGAATTTTTCGATTTTGCGCGCCCGTGCCACGGTGCGCTTGTCTTCATCGGAAAGCTCTTCGATACCCAGGATCGCGATGATGTCCTGCAAATCCTTGTAGCGCTGCAAAATCGATTTCACGCCACGGGCCACGGCATAATGCTCGGCGCCGACGATGCGCGGATCGAGAATGCGTGAATAGCTGGCCAGCGGATCCACTGCGGGATAGATTCCGCGCTCGACGATCTGCCGGCTGAGGTTGGTCGTCGCGTCCAGGTGCGTAAACGTCGCCGCAGGCGCCGGGTCTGTGTAGTCGTCCGCAGGCACGTAAATCGCCTGCACGGAAGTGATCGACCCGGACTTGGTCGAAGTAATGCGCTCCTGCAATTCTCCGATTTCCGTGTTCAGGTTTGGCTGGTAACCGACGGCGGAAGGCATGCGCCCCAGCAGGGCCGATACTTCCGAACCTGCTTGCACGAATCGGAAAATGTTGTCGATGAATAGCAGTACGTCGAGGTGTTCTTCATCGCGGAAGTACTCCGCAACGGTCAAGCCCGTCAGTCCTACGCGCAGACGCGCACCGGGCGGCTCGGTCATCTGTCCGTAAATCAAAGCGGCGCGAGACTTCTCCGAATTGCCCGGAACAACGACGCCGGCTTCCTGAAATTCCAGCCAAAGATCGTTCCCTTCACGGGTACGCTCGCCGACACCCGCAAAAACGGAAACGCCCCCATGTTGCATCGCAACGTTGTTGATCAATTCCTGAATGAGCACCGTCTTGCCCACGCCCGCCCCGCCGAACAATCCAATTTTTCCGCCTTTCAAAAACGGCTGAATCAGGTCGATGACTTTGATGCCCGTCTCGAACATTTCCAGCGTCGTCGACTGATCCACGAGCAGTGGAGCCGGCCGGTGAATGGGATACATCGTTTTGCTCGTCAGCGGTCCCAACTGATCCACAGGCTTGCCAAGCACATTCATCACCCGTCCAAGCGTCGGCCGTCCAACCGGAACGGTAATACCTTCGCCCGTATCAAACGCCTTCATCCCGCGAACCAACCCTTCCGTCGGCTCCATCGCCACCGCACGTACGCGGCCTTCGCCCAAGTGCTGCTGCACTTCGGCGGTGACGTCGATGGGCTCCGGAACGTTGAACCCTTCGCTGGTGATCCGAACGGCGTTAAAAATAGCCGGAAGATGCCCCGACTCAAACTGAACGTCGAGCACCGGTCCGATGACCTGCACGATGTGCCCGACGGCTGCGTATTTCTCTGCCATGCTTTCTCCTAAGCGCCGTATGATGCGCCGCTGACAATTTCAATAATCTCTTTCGTAATGGCCGCCTGGCGCACTTTGTTCATGTGCAGCGTGCGCGCTTCAATGACGTCGCCCGCGTTCTTCGTGGCCGCTTCCATCGCCGTCATCCGCGCCGCATATTCCGCGGCCGAAGATTCCAGCATCGCGCGAAGTAGCTGCGTCTCGATGTACCGCGGAAGCAGTTTCCCCAGCAGTTGCTCTTCTGGCTGCTCGTAGATGTAGTCGATCTGGCCGTTCGCTTTTTCAGCAGCCGTTTCTTCGCTCCCCGCTGCCGGTTCCACGGGAAGCAATTTCTCCACAACGAGATTCGCCACCATCACGGTCTTGAATTCACTGAAAACGATATACACCGCATCGATCTCTTCCTTCGCATACAGTTCCGTCACCAGGCCTGCGATTTCGCGCGCGGTAGCAAACTTCACACGCGCCAGCACGTTCACATACTCCCCCACAAACTGAAATCCCGCCCGTTTCAGTGTGTCCCTGCTTTTCTTGCCGACGGGCACCACCGAAATCTTCTTACCCTTGTTTGCGCGGAAAAACTCGTTGGCCTTCTTTAGAATATTCGCGTTGAACGCTCCCGCAAGTCCGCGTTCCCCGGCCAGCACCAGCACCAGGATGCGCTCTTCGGGCCGGTGGGCGAGCAGCGGATGCTGCGGCTCGTCGATGCGCGACATCGTCGAACGTAACACCCGCGCCAACTCCTGCGCGTAAGGCCGCGCCGCGAGCGCCGCTTCCTGCGCCTTCCGCAGGTACGCCGCGGAAATAAACTTCATCGCGCGAGTAATCTGCTGGGTGTTCTTTACCGAGCGGATGCTGCGCCGAAAATCGAGAAGTGTAGGCATCGTCGATCGCTACGCTCTTCCTTACTTCGCCGCCGCGGCAACGGCCGCGGTGAAGCGCTCCTTGAAACTGTCCAACGCTTTCTTGATCTCTGCTTTGATACTGTCGTCCAGCGCCTTCTTCTCCGCGATGTTCTTCAGGATCGAAGGATTGCTCGTCTCCACGAATTGCAAAAACTCTTTTTCGAAGCGGCTCACTTCCGGCACCGGAATACTGTCGATCGCCCCGCTGGTCGCCACATAAATACTGAGCACCTGCTTTTCCACCGGCAGCGGAACGTATTGATCCTGCTTCAAAATTTCCACCAGTCGTTGTCCGCGCGCGAGTTGTCCTTGCGTAACCTTATCCAGTTGATCCGCGCCGAACTGTGCAAACGCCGCCAATTCACGGAACTGCGCCATGTCCAATCGCAGCGTCCCGGCCACCTGCCGCATGGCCTTAATCTGCGCGTTGCCGCCCACGCGGCTCACCGATATGCCCACGTTGATGGCTGGGCGAATGCCCGCGTTGAAAAGGTCCGCCTCCAGATAAATCTGCCCGTCTGTAATCGAAATCACGTTCGTCGGAATGTACGCTGACACGTCGCCCGCCTGCGTTTCAATTACGGGAAGTGAAGTCAACGACCCTGCCCCAAGTTTGTCATTCAATTTCGCTGCGCGCTCCAGCAAACGCGAGTGGAGATAAAACACGTCTCCAGGGAACGCTTCGCGGCCCGGCGGGCGGCGCAGCAGCAACGAAATTTCGCGGTAGGCCTGCGCGTGCTTGGAAAGATCGTCGTAAAACGTAATCGCGTGCCGCTTCGTATCGCGGAAATATTCTCCCATGGCACACGCGGCATACGGCGCGATGTACTGCAACGAAGCCGGCTCCGCGGCGGACGACGCCACGATGATCGTGTAGTCCATCGCGCCCGCGTCTGTCAGCGTCTTCACTACCTGCGCAATCGTCGAACGCTTCTGCCCGATGCCGCAGTAAATGCAAATAACGTCGCCGCCCTTTTGATTGATGATCGTATCGAGAATGACGGCGGTCTTACCCGTCTGGCGGTCGCCGATGATCAACTCGCGCTGCCCTCGACCGATAGGAATCATCGAATCGATGGCCTTGATGCCCGTCTGCAGCGGTTCGCGCACCGGCTGGCGATCCAACACACCGGGAGCGATGCGCTCTAGCGGGTTGCGCTGCTTCGCCGTTACCGGCCCCTTGCCGTCCACCGGCTCGCCCAGCGGATTCACCACGCGCCCAATCAGCGCTTCGCCCACCGGCACGGACATAATCGTGTTCGTGCGCTTGACGACGTCGCCTTCCTTCAGCAAATTCGATTCGCCGAGGAGCACCACGCCGACTTCTTCCTCTTCCAGGTTGAGCGCGATTCCATAAACGTTGTGCGGAAACGAAAGCATCTCCCCGGCCATGACTTTTGCAAGACCGTGCACGCGCGCGATTCCGTCGCCGACGCTGATGATGGCTCCAACTTCGTCCACCGAAACCGTCTGCTCGTAGTTTTCGATCTGCTCGCGCAGAATCTTGCTGATTTCGTCTGCCTTAATGTTGGCCATGCCCGCTCCGTCGCTGAATTCCTATTTCCGGTATTCCTAGGTAGGTGGCGGACTCAACCCCGCCACACTTGAAAAATTGTCGCTTACTCCGCCGTCAGCCGCGCGCGCATCTCATTCAAACGGCTGCGCACCGACCCGTCGTAAATCGTGTCTCCGATTCGCACCACCGCCCCGCCCAGCAGCGCCGGATCCAGGGAATATTTTGTTTCGATTTTCTTGCCGGTCAGTTTCGTCAGCGTCTGCCCCAGCTCTTTCTTCTGTGCCGCGGTCAACTCCACCGCCGATGATACTTCCGCCTCCGCAACTCCCTGGCGCTGCCGCACCACTTCCTGAAACGTCTCGACAATCTGGGGAAGATTCTGCGTCCGGTGATGATCCGCAATCACGAACAAAAAATTCCGGATGATTTTGCTCGCGCCCAGCCGCGCCGCCAGCTTCTCCAGCACTCCGTGTTTCGCTTCCGCCGGAACCGCCGGGCTCGAGAGAAAATTCCTGAGTTCTGCGGATTCCGCAAATAACGAGGCAAAATCGCTCAATTGCTTCACCGCGGGCTCCGCGGCCCCTTGCGCCAGCGCGATATCCGCCAGCGCGTTTGCGTACTGCAGACTCGCGGACTTCAATTCGGTCTCCCGTCCAAACTCTTCACGAACGCGCTCACCAGCGATTCCTGCGCTTGTGGCGTCAGTTGTTTCGCCAGCAAGGACTCCGCGCCGTCCACGGCCAGCTTCGCCGCCAGAGCTTTCAATTCCAGCCGCGCAGCGCGTTCCGCGGCTTCGATCTCCGCTTTCGCGGCACTTCCGATTTTCTGCTCCTCAGTCTGCGTCGCGGCCCGGATGCGCTCCACTTCCGCCAGCGATTCGCCTTCGGCCACAGCTCGCAATTCTTGGACTTCTTTCTGCAGATTCGCCAGCTTCGCTTCCGCTTCGCGGAGCACGCGATCCGCTTCCGCCTTGGTAGCCGTCGCTTTTGTTATCGCAGCGCTGATCGTTTCCGCGTTGCTCTTGAATTTCGGCGGAAGCACTTTGCCGAATACCCAGAGGATCGCGATCGCTACGATTGCGAAGTTAATCCACTTGAAAATCTCAATGGCATCTCCTGCGGCGCCGCCTTCCTCGGCCGCATGTGCATTCACCACCGCAAGCAATGACACGCAAAGCACACTCATCGCCACGAGAACCCTGCCAGCTTGCTTCATCGAGCCTCTCTAACGGGGGCGCCGGGACGCGGCGGGGCTTGCAAAATGCGGCGGGCAATTTCAGTCGAGAGCTGCCCGACGGTAACTTCCACTTCGCGGCGCGCCCCGGCAAGCTCCGTGGCCACCCGCTCTTTCGCGGCGCTCACTTCCGTCGCTGCCCTGTTTCGAGCATCTTTGATTTGCGCGGCCCGCTCTTCCAGCAACTTCTTTCGTGCCGCTTCTTGCTCGGCGTATACCTGCCCCCGCGCCTGCTTCAGCGCTTCCTGATACTTCTTCACCTTCTCGGCGGCAGCCGCTTGGGCGGCCTCGGCGGCCTTCTGCGCTCCGGCGGTGCGGGCCTCTCTCTCGGCCATCACTTTCAGCAGTGGCCCAAAGAAAAGTGCCCGTAAAATGATGTAAAAAAGCAGGATGATCAGGACTGTAGGCACAGCCTGAAGCAACAACTCTGTTAATTGAGCACCAATTCCCTGCATCGAATTGTTCGCCTGTACCTTAGGTTGGCAGCCGCGCCGTGTCCCGACCCGGGACGGGTACCACGGTGGGCTTTGTGCTGCCGACTCGAAACAGTATTTTATAGCATCCAGCGAGCCGTTCCGTCAACGCGCCCTCCGGAGGCCTGATTTACTCCATGCACACATCGCACCGGCGCTCCGTAGTCATTTCCCTCGCCGCCTACCCCCCGCGCGAAGCACCGGGGCGCTTCCCAGCCGTGGTTTTCTGAAATTCCGGCTGCGCATTCACCTTCCAGAAGCAATCCACCGCGTCGTCGGCAAACGCGCATTTCGCCGAAGGACATCGTCTTAGTCTCAGCGAGTCGGCCAGGCAGGGTTTTTCGTAGGTCGTTTTGAGGCGGGAGTTTCTCGTAGCGCAGAATACGTTTTACTTCTTCGCGTCTGGTGCGGCCTGTGCGGGCTGCGGCCCCTGGTCGTACACGTAACGAATTCCGATCATCGTCTTGTCGCGCCCGGCCGTCAAATGTAGCGTCTCATACAATTGCGTGCCGTCCGGCGAAAGCTCAAACGTGCGGCTCATCTTTCCGCCTTTCGGATTTTTCTCATCTGTCACCAAAATCTTGTCATCCCAGTGCGCCGCGATCTGCTGGTTTGTCAGATCTTTTGACTTTTCTATCTTCCGCCCATCTGTAAAAAGCGTCAGCTTCCGGTACTGATCATCCGCGATATCCACTTCCGCGTCTTTTTGCGTAAGCGCCAGCGTGCTCGATGGCGCCACGAACTCCTGCATCTTCTCGCGGTCGTCGTCGCTTTCTCCGCCGCGACTCCCGCCGCGCCCGCCGTATCCGCCGCCGCCGCGGCCTATTCCCCCGCCCGGATAACCGCCGCCCAAGCCGCCTCGTCCACCGCCGCCGCTATTGCCGCTGCTCCCGCGCGCTTGCTGCATTTTCTGCCGGGGATCGTCGCTATCGTCCTTATTCAACTTCCATGCGCCCAAAATCGAAGTCCGTGGCTTCACAGGTGGCGCTGCCGGCTTAGCCACCGGCGGCGGGTCTTGCGATGCTGTTTGGGGAAGCGGACCCGGCGGCGCTTGCCCGCGCACAAATCCGGGAATCGCGAGACACGTCAGTCCCACGAACGCCGCAAAAATTAAACTGCCCGACTTCCCCATTTGCATGATTCCTCTGAGGCCAACACACGCTTTCCCACTAATTCCTCCGAAGTCAGGAAATAGTTCCCCGCTTTTCATCGCCTTCGGAGAAATCACCAAGTAGCCGCGAAGGACCGCCAATGTTCCACATGGAATTAGAGGTCCGAACCCGAAAAACGTTGCTTCAGTCCTACGTCAACCAACGATTTAGATCGATTGCCTTCGGCAAAAGTGCAACGGCTCCCAGCTCGCGAAATCTCGACGACCGCTCGCGATAACCATGCTCGCCCGGCGCAATAATCGCCATGAACGGCACGCCCGCGTCGCGCGCCGCCAGCGCATCATCAATATTATCGCCCAAATACAACGCCGTGCCTGGGTCCCGCTTTCCCAAAATCTTTTGCAAGCCCTCCGGATGCGGCTTGATATTTTTCACATCGTCCATGGTGATCACGCGCCGGAACTCTTTCGTCGCCGGCCACCCATCAAACGTCGCCGCAAACTCCTCCCGCGTCCGCCCCGTAAATAAATTCAATTCGAACCGCCTCGCCCACTTTTCAATTTGCTTCGGCGTAATCAACAGCTTCTCGTTTCGAACGTTCCCCGGTTTCCCCCCGGCGCCCCAATAAAATCTCGCAAACGCATCGCGCGCCTCCTCGTAACTTGTTGGCCGCCCCAGCGCCGTCGCCCACGCCGCCACCATCGCCCAATCATCATTGTTGCCGGGCTTGCCCTTCCATTTGTGCAACTCCGCAAACGTCACGCGCTTCCCGGTCAGATGCCGCACCGTCTCCAGCGCCGACCGCCAATACGTCTGCCGCACATCCACCAGCACGCCATCCACATCGAAAATCAAAATCTCCGGCTGTCTTTCCAATTTTTTCAGCTGGCTCGGCCGCTTCGCCGCCATGGATGTCTTGGGCACGGGTCCTCGATCGCAAAAATCTTCTAACCTGCAAACAATAAAGTTTCACAGTTCATCCTCGGAACCGTCAAGCGCCGCCCGCATCCACCGTCCGGTTGCTGCCCCCGGAAGTGCCTTGCTACAATCGAGTTGTCAAACCCGTGGCCGCACGGGACGCATCCTGGGAACGGCATCCGCTACACATTTTCCCTGCGAACTATCGCGATAGGCCGGGCCAAGCGCGCTCTGTGCTTGATCGGCGCGCGCGAGGGCCTTCTCGCGGCAACCGGAACTGCTGCCCCGGCCTACTCACGGCAGCCACGAACAAGGAGCACAGCATGGCTGGATTCGCCGGCGTCGATTACATCGATTTTGATTCGCAGCTCAATGACGAAGAAAAACTCGTCCGCCAAACGGCGCGCCAATTCGTCGAAAACGAAATCATCCCCATCATCGAAAAACACAGCCGCGAAGGAATCTTCCCCAAACATCTAGTTCCCCAACTCGGCGAGCTCGGCTTTTTCGGCGCCAACCTCCACGGCTACGGCTGCGCAGGCATGTCCAACGTCGCCTACGGCCTCATGACGCAGGAACTCGAACGCGGCGATTCCGGCATCCGCAGCTTCGTCTCCGTCCAAAGTTCCCTCGTCATGTATCCCATCTACGCCTACGGCAGCGACGCTCAAAAGGACAAATGGCTCCCGCTTCTCCAGCAAGGCAAAGCCATCGGCTGTTTCGGCCTCACCGAACCGCAATTCGGCTCCAACCCCGGCGGCATGCTCACTCGCGCCGTAAAAAAAGGTGACAGGTACATCCTCAACGGCGAAAAAATGTGGATCACCAGCGGCTCCATCGCCGACGTCGCCGTCGTCTGGGCAAAGTGCGAAGACGAAAAAGTTCGCGGCTTCCTCGTCGAAAAAGGTTCGCCCGGCTTTAAAGCCTGGGACGTCCACGGCAAATGGTCGCTCCGCGCTTCCGTCACGTCCGGCCTCGCGTTCACCGATTGCGAAATCCCCGAAGAAAATTTGCTCCCAAAGGTAGTCGGCCTCAAAGGCCCGCTCGGCTGCCTCAATCAAGCGCGTTACGGCATCGGCTGGGGCGCCCTCGGCGCCGCCATGGCCTGCTACGACACCGCTCTGCAATACGCGAAAACGCGCAAGCAATTTGCCAACAAGCCCATCGCCTCGCACCAGCTCGTCCAGGAAAAACTCGCCTGGATGATCACCGAAATCGTCAAAGGCCAGCTCCTCGCTCTCCATGTCGGCCGCCTCAAAGACAGCGGCAAAGTCGATCCCGCGCACATCTCCATGCTCAAAATGAACAACGTCGCCATCGCCCTCGAAACCGCCCGCAAATCCCGCGACATCCTAGGCGCCAACGGCATCGTCGACGACTACTGCATCATGCGCCACATGAACAATCTCGAAAGCGTCTTCACCTACGAAGGCACCAACGACATCCACAAACTCGTCATCGGCGAACGCATCACCGGCATCGCCGCCTTCGTCTAGCCAACTCTTGTAGGGGTGCAGCACGCTGCACCTCTAAATATCTCAATCCAACCAATCTCCCCCGCCGATGAATCTTGTATCCTGTAAGTGCACCACACGTCCTGCCCTACAGGAGCGTCCTTCCATGCATTCACCCACACGTCTTCTCAGGCTCTCCATGCGTCATTCGCTGACCGCGCTTTTTCTAACATTGCTCTTCGTCTCCCCAAATCTCCGCGCCCAACAAAAAATCTCCTCCACAGACAAACCCAAAATCCGCGCTATCACCGCCTTCATCAATCTCGACCGCGGCCAATACAAACAGCAAATCGCCGACGCCCTCGTCATGCTCAAGCGCGCCAAAATCACCTTCGAATCCCGCGGCTACGAAGTCATGACCATCCGCATCTCCACCCAGCCCTTCCCCGAATACACCAAGGACCTTTCGCACGATCAGGTCATCGCCTTCTTCAAGGAATACGACGCCCTCGCCGCCAAGGAAAATTTCGACGCCGCCATCGGCCCCGCCATGCTCAACGCCGGCGACAGCGCCGCCCAAGCCGATCTCCTCGCCGACATTTTGCTTTCCACAAAAATCCTAAACGGCACGGTAGTCGTCGCCGGCATCGACGGCGTCCGCTGGAACGCCATCGGCGCAGCCGCCCGCGTCATGAAAAAACTCGAAAATGGCACCGAGCACAGCCAAGGCAATTTCCGTTTCTCCGCCATCGCCATGGTGCCGCCGCTCACGCCGTTTTTCCCCGCCTCCTACCACACCGGCTTCGGCCACCAGTTCGCCCTCGCGCTGCAATCCGCAAACGTCGTCGCCGCCGCCTTCCAAGGCGCGCCCGATCTCGCCACCGCCAAGCAGCGCCTCACCAGCTCCCTCGCCAACTCCGCCTTCGAAATCGAGCGCCACGCTGGCCGCATCGACCAGGATACCGGCTGGACCTACATGGGCATCGACCTCTCGCCCGCGCCGCTGAAAGACGTCTCCATCGGCGCCGCCATCGAA
>Ga0210393_10000293_pt1 | contig 45567 bp, 45 predicted proteins | sample IncBWC27OmetaG_FD_160068 | JGI IMG/M metagenome (GOLD analysis project Ga0210393, IMG submission 160068) | Forest soil microbial communities from Barre Woods Harvard Forest LTER site, Petersham, Massachusetts, United States - Inc-BW-C-27-O ... | reverse complement strand
GGTTGATAGGTCAGGGCTGAGAGATTCGAAGATGTCGAACGTCAAGTCGGAATTTGTGAACATAAACACATTGCCCGCCGAATCAACAACCGTCGCCGTGATGGTGTCCGCGATGCTGTTGTAATCGAACGTTCCTGTTGGCGCCCCAGAGGTCGGCGTGAAATTGATTGTGTATACCGTATCTGCGTGGGCGATGGGCGCTACGACAGCCGCAAGTAGTAGAGAGATGACCCACAAGAGTTTTCGCATTTTCCAAATCCTTCGTCGCCCTGCACTGGTCGCCGAGAGCGACACCAGCCGATGGATACGCCAAGTATCGAGCACAGTACACATGATGCGAAAACTAAGTCAAGAAAAACCTGAGTACTGGCAGTACCGCTCTTTGCTGATATTTGAACGGCGTGCTTCATCCTGCATCGCCAGCGCAGGGCTGGGTAGCGTGCATCGCGAGCGCAGCAATTTCATTTCAATGCGACGCTCCTCCCCGTGGCGTTCTTTCAGGGATGCTCCTGACTGACAGATTCGTAGAGACTGAGAGAGCAGAGCACACTACCTCAACTTTCTTGAGGGATAGTACCGACAATGCTTGCCGCTACCTCGGAATGCCAGTGCAAACTCGCGAGACCCGCGCAAAGCACGCATGCACTACGCAAGGTACGGGCGGCGGCACCTTTCGGCGGCGTCATTCCAAAATATCGGCGCGGGCTCGTGGGTCTGTTGGTCCAGACATAAGCCGTAGACTGTTGCAGAGACTGATAGAGAGACCAGTGATACAGAGGCTGAGAGTTAAGCACACACGCTAGGATAGGCGTCCGTACGCGCTGGCGATACCTTTCAGGCGGATTTATTGGACACCTTGAAATGCTAGCGCATCGGTTACTGGCTATTTCAATTATCACCTTTCGTTAATCGGTGTTTGTGCCGATGCATGTGAACGCATGGCTACCATCATCACTTTTGACGATAGTGAAACGATGCATTAGGCGATTCGTGTTCCAAACGCACAAAAAAGTTTTGCAAAAGTGATAATCGTCAGGAAAAAACACGATATTGAAAGCAATCGGGAAGCCAAAGTCGTGGATGACGAGGCTCTGGAAGGGGTCGCCATCGCAATACGGCTTGATTTGCGGCACTCTTAGCAGGTTTTGGTGGTAATCCGCAAAGGGTATAGGCGAATGTATGAATATACTTAGGCTTAAATGGTGCAGAATGTGGCCGGTGGACAGGACGGCTGTTCAATCCTATCCGATAGTTGCGTGGAGGTTATGCGGCGAACGTTGATGCTATGGCGTTGTCGGCCAGCAGGGTCCGTGAGACCGACACGGGCTCAGGTAAACGCGCCACGGGATTGGTTCGGCGCGCGGTCGCGATGGCGCAGCGGTCAACGGCGGATATTGGATTAAATTGGGCACAGTTATTGATTCCATGTGGCTTGCTGTACCCTATTGTCAATTCTGCATTTTGACTACCCCAAAATTACACACATGGATATCAGTTTGCACACTTTAATCGATTAAACCGGGCACACTTAATCGAATTAAGTTGACACACTTAAATCAAACATGGCATACTGGGGTCATCAAATGCACTTCGGGAGCAGCCGAAATGGAATACCTAAACCGCGACGAACTCACACGAATCATGGAAGTTGCAAGACAGCATAACCCGATGCACTGGCAACTCATGTTGACCGCGTTCTATTTCGGGCTCCGCGTCTCGGAAGCCATCAACATCTTGGGCGAAGACGTTCAGGACGGGCAACTTATCGTGAAGCGCCTCAAGAATTCCAATCGCACATTGCAACCAATCCCCGTGGATGAAAAGTCCAGCGATGCGTTTCGTTTGGATATCGTTTCGCGCGCCGCCGCTGCTGGCCCGCGCGGTCGCATCTTTCCAGTGTCGCGCCAGCGGGTTGACCAGTTCGTCAAGCGGTACGCGCGCATCGCGGGCATCCATCGCAGCAAGGCGCATTTGCACTCGGTCGGCAAGCACAGCATCGCGATGGCTATCTGGCACGCCACGCATCAACTCGGGCAGATTAAAGCGTATCTAGGTCACAAAGCGATGAGCAGCAGCATGGTTTACCTTAACGAAGACAATAGTTTGCAGGCAGTCGCAGCGGTCGCAAGTCTCGGATTCTAGCGGAGGCATCGTGGCAAACGTCGTTAAGCGGAAACGCGGCAGGCCACCAAAGCAGAAGGCTGACCTGCATCCGAACAGGATTGTCTTCATGGCCGACCAAGTCACCAGCGATTGGTTGTATTGGCGGTCTGCGGAGACTGGTGCGCCTGTTGCAGAGATTATCCGCCGCGCAGTCGCCGCGTACATCGCCACGATTCCAAAGGCATAGCGCTGGCCGTGCGGTCGCTCGCCATTCGTGCGCGCCGCCGCCGACCGTCCACGACCATCACCGCAGCACCCCAAGCAAAAATTTTCATCCTGTTAATTACAAATGATTTCCAGTTTGACTGTGTGCGTGCGTCAACGCACTCCGCTGGTATAGCTATAAAAATGCGAGGACCCTTTGGCATCCTACCTGCGAGCGAAAAAACCCCACGGAGGTAGTCTGGCTGCGGTGCCTGACCACCCTATCACCTCCTGATTTGTAGGCTCATGCATGCGTCTGTCGTCCGTAGCCTGAAAAGTGATATCGAGTTCGCCCGCCCCAACATCCCTGTGCCAGTCCAGTCTAGCCCACGATTTCATCCGCCCCGAGTGCCACCACCTGTGCGCCGGATATGCATCTGCCCAAAAATGTGTCCGACCGCCGCGATACATCTGCGACCGCAGTGCGCCGTTCGGTGCTCACCCGTGGCAGATTTTGGTCTGTACCTTACATTTGCTGTCCGCGTTTCTGACAGTTTAAGACTAACGAAAGTAAGGTGTAGGACGGTTTTTCCTCTGGGCACCGGGTCGTTCACTCGTGAAGGCTCATGAGACAGCCCGGTGCCACTCTTTAGGAGATGCGAATGTTGTACGTAATTCAATCGAAGGGAAGCGGACGCATCATCATCGGCAAGACGACTAACGTCTTGGCGCGGCTCACTCAGCTTCAGACCGACAATGTAGACACTTTGGAAATCCTCGCCACGATTCCCGACACGGCCAGCGACTGCAAATTCCATCAACGGTTTGGGTCTGACTGGGTGCGCGGGGAGTGGTTCATGCCGTCCGAAGCGTTGATGCAGTTTATCAAGGCTCTGCCCAAGTCTAAGTACGATGGAATTTTCATTTCCGCTGGCGCGCGTCCTGAACCTCGGCAAGCGGTATCGGGCATGGAGATTGTTACGCGAGCGGTGATGACTGGGTTTTGGAATCGGATAGCAGCAGAACGTGGAGCGGCTTATGCCAACAGCAACTAAAACAGAACCACTCAGCCTATCTGAACTGACGAATACGCCCGAGTTTAATCGGCTAACGGTTCGGCAGGGCATTTGGGTGCTGGTGTATTTGGCGCACTATCTTGATACAGAAATTTGCGATGCCGTCGCTGCGACGCAGGCGGCGTACGAATGCGCCTCAGAAGAATCGGCTCGTGTTCTTTCCTACCAAATTCAAGCAAGCCCGAATATTCGTGCAACTTTGAATCGGTTTTTTGGTGACGACTCGCCAGAGATAGCGGCTCGACAGAATCTCGACCGTGAAGCCCAAATCGCAGGTTTGAAGCGCGCCCTTAAAAAGACGCCGCCATACGAACAACCACGCGGACGCCGACTGCTGGCTGAGTTGACAGGACTAATCAATACGTCCGAAGTCTCGGAACCGAAAACCGCCACGGTGCCCGCACAGAAATTCTCGGTCGGCGACTTTGTGATGCAGAACAATCAGAAATATCGGGTGACTTCGGTGGACGCGAACGGACACCCGCTAACTGCGGAGCCAACGCCATGAAAGATTTCAATCCCAACGCGCAGGTAGAATCTGTTCCCGCTTCGGTTGCAGTGATGCCTGCTCCAGCCGCTGCATCGAAGACTCCTGCCGCGCCGAAGGCTCCGATAACAATCGGCTCGTTGAGAACGCACGATGCCCCGCTGAGTCCCGAGGGGTATGGGTCTTGCTCCCGACGAATTTAATTCTGCAATGTCAGGGAAGCCAGTTGCAGCGGCTCCGGGTGCGCCGGGAACAACGGGCGCGGCAGGCGCAGCAGGTGCGGCACCGACTATCGGGGGGCCAGAGGCTTTCAAAACTCACGCTTCTCAGACTCTGGATGCGGCGCAGCAAATTCTGGGTCCGAACGATAAGTATGTTCAGAATTTACAGACTGTTCTCGCCGACCCGAAGGCTTCTCCGAAAGACCTGTGGAATGCTTCGCAGCAAATCGAGAATCGGGAAGGATTCAACGCGAAAGTACAAGCGGCGCAAACGGCGAAAGATAACGCCATGCTGAATGCTCCGTTTGGACCGAAAGCGGACGCGCTTAATGCTGCGATGCTTTCTCGGTATCAGGTGTTGAATCCGGGAGCGAAGACTTTGCCACCGGGTCTCACGATGGACGCTAACTCGACGCCGAAGGATTTCGACCGCGCGGATAAAATCTTGCAACAGACGGAGACCGCATCGGCAACAAAAGCGAATCGTGATGTTGTCAACGGCATGCGGCAACAGATGCTAGCTCTGAGTGGTTTGGGCGCGCCGGGTGGAGATACAAACCTTGCTGGTGAAGCGTACCTTGCATCACTGTCTCGTCCAGAGTCAGCACTAGTGAGAGAAATCGGAAGCGGAAAGGCGGCTCCAGACCGCATGGATATGTTGCTGTCTCGCAATCCGAAACTGGCGGCAGAAGTGGCTCTCGCGTTTCCTGAATTTGATTCTAAAAAGGCTGCGAGTTATGGGACCACCTATAAGGATTTCACGTCAGGCAAGACCAGCGTTGCTTTGAATTCTGGCGGTACGGCTCTGAAGCATTTGGCGGAACTGAAGGCAATCAACGATGAGAATCCGAAAGAGGTTCATATCGCCGGTTCACCCGCAGCCAAGCGTTTCGACAACAAGTTGAATACCGTGGCTGGTGAGCTTGTGAAATTTTACGGAATGCCCGACACCGACGCATCCATCAACAGCATGAAGAGCGGCATGGGTGGTTTCTTCAATCGCAACGCCGCTATCGTCGAGCAATCGAAATCGATGGGAGACAAACTGGATTCGTACGAACAAGAGTGGAAGAACGCAGCACCGAGCAAAGCGTACGAAGCCCCGATGCCGTTCATTGACGACAAGGCAAAAGATGCTCGCGCTGCACTGGACCCGAACTACGCTGCGACGCGAAAGGCCGAGAAGGCTGGCGGTGCGGCTGCTTCCACTGTGGCTGCTCCTGCGCCAAGCGGAAAAGTAGTAAGTCTAGCGGCTGCCCGACAAATTCCAGCAATGAAAGGATTGTCCGACGACCAAATTAGGGCTGCGATTACAGCCCAAGGGCATCAGGTGAGTGAATAAAATGGCTACTACTCAATCAACTCCGACCGCTGACCCGTTTGCGGCTATCGCAACACCTATCGCTGCACCAGCAGGTGCGGCTCCAGCAACCGCGACACCTGCGGCATCAGCCGACCCGTTTGCGGCTATCGCGACACCGATTCCGCCAGAACAACCCGGAATGCTTTCACGGGCTTGGGAAGGCGCAAAGCAATTTGCCGCTCCCGTCGTGGCGTTGGTAAAGCCTCCGTGGCGTACCAACTCCAACTGGAATCTGGCGTGAAAAATTTCACAATCACTGGGGTGACTTTCTGGCCGTCATGCGAGCCCAGATGAGACTTTTTCAGTTTTTTTATTATTGCCGCCGTGAGTAATTTCATTAGCTCACCTCGGCAGGGAGTAGGATTGAGCCCAAAGGCAGAGAGAACACGTCATAAGTTTTGTGCGCGGTCTCAACGATGAAGACCAGAACGCCGTCTTCGCTGCGGTACACGGTGTGAGTCGGTGAATAGGCGTACGGCGAAGGAATTGCCGCGATGCGGGCGATTTCTCCGATGCGGGCGATTCCTGTATCTTGACGTTGCAGGGTTTCCATTTAGCGCGATAGCCCGACGTGTGAGGTGATGCGCTTGATGCGTTTCGGCATGGGTTCGCGGCCAATGAGTTGAAAGCGGATATCGGCATCGCGATAGCCGGGGCGTTCACGATTCACTTTCACTGCCTGTTCAGCGAAGGCTTGCGCCTCTTCGTATGTGCCAAACCAAGTAGAGTGATGTTCACGGGTGCCGCCGAGCAGCCAGCCGTCGTTATGCAGCAGAGTGATGACCGCTTTGTATTGGGTTGTCATTGTGGTGGTCTCCGTGTTTGCGTTCTTCAGCATGACCCAAGTATGGACGTGGATATCCACGGGGGCAATGGTACCGACGTACTAGCGGGGATGTCCCTTGACATGCGTGGATATACGTGGGAGACTGGAGCCGATGAAGCATCCAACTAAAACCGACGACCGCGAGAAAATCTCGTTGTGGTTCGGAAATTCGGCCCTCAAGTGGTTACGGGCGCATCAAGTAAGCACGGGGGTGCCGATTGCTGAATTTGTTCGGCGGGCGGTAGATGACGCTATTGAGAGATACAAAGGCAAAAAGAAGTGAGCCTACCAACGTGGGAAAAATTGCAACCACTGCGGCGGTGCTATGTTCGCCTTCTTGACCCTGACGGTGATGTTTTCGACGTATGGCAAAACCACCTCGAAGCCACGCTTGAAGGCTTGAATGAGCACCACAGAATTTTCCGCTCGGAGAAAGAATGGCAATCGTTTTTACAGGGCCAGCGGAATATCGCGACCGACTGGGATTTGCGACACACGCTTACCGCAGCCGACCGGCGATTGCTGGCAGAACTCAAAATTGTGTGGGAGCAACAGGAACACACGCGAAAAAAAATCTATCCGCCGATTCCCGCAGGGCATGCCCTAGTGCGCACGAGTGATGGCGCACTCCACCATCTACCGGCTGAAAATATAGAGAAAGCGCGCGCCATTGACCCCGAGTTGCAGGTTCTTCACATAGAACCATAAATGGCCCCTAGCAGAATCTCACTTCGAGCGGCTAACTACTAACATAGGCATGCGTCTGAATCCTAGTCGGTCGGCGGCATTGGTGGTCAACCGCCATCGGAGGAAGAACGATGCGACGCTTGGCTTTTACAATCTTTTCGCTCGGAATTTGTCTTGTGCCGTTTTGGTCGGAAGCGTCACCTCAACACGATGACGCTTCGATGAACAACCGGGGCGACCACGTAATGGGTTTCGGCCAAGACAAGACAACTCATCATTTCGAGTTGACTAAAGCCGGGGGCATTATTCAGGTCCGGGCCAACGACCCAACAGATTCAGAAACCCGCGACCATATCAGGATGCACTTGCAGCATATTTCAAAAGCATTCGCGGCAGGCGACTTCCAAGACCCTATGGAAGTTCACGCCGAAGTCCCGCCCGGCGTGCCTGTGATGCAGCAGTTAAAGAGCACAATCGCATACCACTACGAATCCGTCTCGCGAGGCGGGAGAGTCGTGATTCAAACGCAAGATGCGAACGCGCTCGAAGCCATCCACGAATACCTGCAATATCAGATTCGAGTGCATAAAACAGGCGATTCGCTGAAAGCGCAGTGAGGCGTCTTCACAGTGTTCACAGTGATGCGCTTTTTCCCGACCCTAGCCAACTTTTTATCCACCGCATTTTACTTCAGAGTTGTGCCGAAAACATGGAGCTGCACCGTGGGTAACTATTTTGTCTTCGGGTGCCGACGCTTGGGATGGGCACGTTACTTGCGATGTCTAAGCGTTTCCCCGCGACGCTATGCAGTGTTCACTGTATTAACAGGCGCTTTTCGTCTCTGTAGGGTATCCAACATTGGTGATGGTTCAGTCGTCGAGCCTAACCATGTCAACGTCGCGTGAGTACCGATTGCGGATGAAAACGAGCGAGCCCACCTCACGGAACTAATCGACAGTCCGTTCCGGGTTCCCAGTGAGTCATTCTAATGTCTAAGCGGATTCTAGTGGCGGATGACAGCGACACCGTTCGCCGGTCCGTCCATACATATCTCACCCAGCTAGATTTTGATGTTTGCGGCGAGGCAATCGATGGCGAAGATGTCATCGAAAAAGCTCGGGAACTCAAGCCCGATTTGATTCTATTGGATGTGGCGATGCCTCGGACGAATGGCATCGTCGTCGCATCTGTCCTGAAAGCCATGATGCCAAACGTCCGCATAGTTCTATTCACCATGTATAGCGAAGCGGTCGAGCGAACATTCGCTCACGAAGGGCTTGCTGTTGATGCTGTGGTTGATAAAGGCGAAGGCATGAGCAGACTGGCAGAATGTGTTCAAAGTTTGCTGCGTTCATAGATGTGTCTGCTGTTGTGATGATTCCAGTCCTCAAGCAAATACACGACGGGAATTTTCGGCGGGCATCGCCACAACTTTACGAATCCTCAATCTTGAAGTCCAGCGGAACGCCTAACGCTTGTAGCTGCTTAATCCAAGTCAGAGTCGGCAACGACATAACGAGTCGGCTGTCATGCAGCACAATAATTCGCTTCTTGGTTGCAAGGGTACCGTCCCTGAACTGCGCGTCCATGTCGTGAAGAAAACATTCAAAAGCGTTGCTTTGTTGTCCCTCGAACGGACGCAAGTCCCAAGTTTCGCCAACGGCGTCTTCGGTTCGTATGGCTGCCCTGTTGAATTCGTCTCGTGTCATTCCGCGCTCCGCTTCATACGCGAACAGCCCTATTCTTGCCTGAGCCGAGCCGCATGGTTTAGTCCTGGCGGGAGTTTTGGATGCCGCCGTCTCCACTCCTCGCGGCAGAGTTCTAGTTGCGTCACGTAGACAGGTCGGACGGTACGCTTGTCGGCTGAGTTTCGTGGGTCCGCCATGTAACGCGCAGCCTTGCCCATCTGCACCAATTTCTCATCGGTCATAGCTTGGATGCGCCGTCGAAAGTCTTCGACTGTGAATTTGGTTTCCGCAATCATCTATGCCCGCGCCTTGCCGTGAGGGTGTTTCTTCTGCGACATTTTCTGCGCCATGAATAAGAGCAGCTTCTGGTCGGCCTTACTTGTTCGCCGAAGCAGGCTGCGAAACCCGAAAAACGGTTGTCGAGAGTGATTAAGAAAGCATTGGAGTTTCTTGGGTTTGGCGTGGAGGATATTGACCAGAAGACGAGAAGCGCAATAAAGAAAGAGGATTTCTGGGTGACCGATGGCAGTTTCCTCGCAATCACAGAAGTCACGGGAACAATCAACAAGAACCCCAAAATAAAAGAGTACAACGACATTCTGGGCAGGCTCACCACAATCTACAAAAGAAAAAGCGATTTGGTTCTTCCAGAAAATGCCGAGGTAAGCGGGCTGCTTGTTCTGAGCTACGACATTGACAATCATCCGGCCAAGCGGCCTATCGTCTATAGCGGTGCCGACGAACACATCGCAGAGGGCGCGGTGGAGCAAGGTATCGGTCTACTTTCAACGGTCGAACTGCATAAAATCATGGTGGCCGTTATGGAGAACCGCCTAACCAAAGAAGCGGCGCGCGCAATAATACGTAAGCCGGGACGAATTGAGTTCGATGAGGGGAAAAATTGAATGCCGATTCCGCATGAGATTGCCTTCGACCGATATTTCCAAAACCGCGCTCACCATCCTGAAGTTCGTCGAACCTATGTGACCATGAGTAAGCGCGCGGTCGGGCGACGCGAGTGCTCACGACCCCCATTGCACTATGAATTTAGCTAATGAAGAGGCAAGGCTCCCACCACTCCCACCAAGAACTCCCACCATCTGCCCCGAAAACCCCCGAAAATGGCCTAAGGTTCCCTAAGGTAAATGGCTTTAGAATCAGCAAAACGACCGCTAATAGCGTGGTATGGAACCTACTAGCGCGTCGTCAGTCAAATCAATAACGTTGATGGGATGCATCACTAACACGAGCAGGGCACTGCGTTCAAGAAGCTGCTGCGGAGCCGGCGGCTATTTACGAAGTGAGATTAAGCAAATCCTTCAAGCAGCGGCCTTTTTACCCTCAGCGCCTTCCGGCGGAAGGCTCGAAGGGCAGCTGGGCGCCTTTGCCGTTGCCGTAGATTCTGTAGGGGCGGTTCGCGAACCGCCCTGACTTCGCTGTGCGCCGTTGCCGCTGAAATCGCAAAAAACACGGCAAAAACTAGCGATTGATTTGGGCCGCTGCTGATCGTTCTCAATCATTTGCATGATACTTCGATTTTGTTTCGCTAGCGATTGACTCTCGGGTGGGGAGAAGTTGCGTGGGGTGGGCCGAGGCCCGAATTGTGGCCAGCTCCAGCATGTCGCGTCCTTTGCAGGCTTCAACATTGCCCCGACTCACGCGAACACATTCGAATTCTTCGCGCTATTCGTAGAAGTACGCAGAGGGATAAGAACTAAGCAAGGACAACACACTGGTGCGCGTACACGGAAGCATCGCGGAACCAGCATTGCATGGCGCAAAGGTTCGCCCAGCGGAATTCGCCATGGTGGTTGACCGAGTAGCGTCTAAACCCGCACCCTGCGAAAACCGCAGGGCGCGACGCGCCGGCCTTTTCTTCCAGGCAGTCGTCGATTGTGTAGAATAAGCGGCGACATGCTGTGGGCTTGCGCAGTCGGCATTCTGATCGCGGATCAGTGGAGCAAGAGAACCGTGCAGGCGCGCGCCGCGCTCGGCAGTTCGACCCGAGGCAGTGTGGTGCGGTTCAGGTTTGTACGGCATCAGAAACGGGCCTATGAACAGCCGCATACACGAGCTGGCCTGGTGCTTAGCTGGATTCTGGCGCTGGTATCCGCTGTCGTCCTGCATCGCTTCGGCTTGTGGTTCAGAAGTGCTCCATCGCTAGCCGGGCTTGGTCTGGCCCTGGGCGGGGCCGCCAGCAATCTGCTAGACATCTTGCGGTACCGTTACATCGTGAATTTCATTGACCTCGGTTGGTGGCCGGTGTTCAATCTCGCTGACGTGGCCATCCTGGTGGGGCTAACGGCTGCTTTTCTCGCTTAGCAAAGAAATCTCAAATGCGACGCATGCTTTTCCAGTGGCGTGGATTCAGATTGTGGAGTTATCCGGCAATGTTGTACTGCGGACTGGTTGTCGGCGTCGCAGCAGGAAATCTTGCGGCACACGGAACTGGGTTGGATGCGTTCCGTGCGTTCGTGGCCACGCTTGTTCTGATCCCTCCGAGCATCATCGGCGCCCGCCTTTTGTTTGTGGTTACCCACTGGAACCTTTATCGGAACAAGGCCCGAAGAATTTGGAGCCGGCAGGATGGAGGAATGGCAATGTACGGAGGAATGCCTGTAATGTTGCTGCTCTCCCTTCCCCTACTTAAGTTGCTAGATCTGGGATTTGGCGCGTTTTGGGACGTAGGTGTGATAACGATCATGACCGCGATGGTTTTCGCGAAGATTGGCTGTCTGCTGAATGGCTGCTGCGCGGGCCGGGCGTCACGAACCTGGATGGCGATCGTACTTCCCGGCGTGACGGGGGTGTGGGAGAAGCGCATTCCCGTGCAGATGCTTGAGTCAGGTTGGGCGGCGCTACTTCTGGTGGCGGGCGCGTTGCTCCTGGGGCGGCTACCGTTTCGGGGTGCGTTGTTCCTGGTTGTCGCGGCCGCTTACGCAGCGGGGCGCATGTGCTTAGAGTTTCTGCGGGAGCGCGAACCGCAGGACACCGGGATGCCGCTGGGCCACGTGGCCTCGCTTCTGACGATCATTTCTGCGCTCGCCATCCTCGAGATTCGATGGCCGAGGTAGCGTTTCACGCCATTTTTTGCGAGCGGCTTAAGAATCGAAAAAGACGCCGCATACAACGGCGTTCGCACCGGTCGAGTTGTTGGTGATTTGCAGGATTACGTGACCCGTGACCTGCCAAACCAGATAGACACCACCGACGAAAGAGGAGATCTTGTCGTCCAGTTGCTGCGAATTGAGCGGCGGGCCTAGCGGATTATCGGCGTCCAAAATCGCAACGGTTTCCGTCCGGGGATTTCCGCCCCACTCAGCGAAATAGACAGAGATTTCGTGAATCGCATAATCGGTAAACAGTAGATCGATCTGAAGAGTCGTATCGGTGTACCAGACCGATTGCAGGGGAGCGCCGGAACTCGCGGGATTCTGGAGATCCTGCGGTTCGGGAGCGAGGGAAAAAGTAGCTTCCATGGGCGGGGGGGTAAAGGTCTTCAGGAAGAATGGCAGGCCGATGAGGTTTGATGGGGAATTCGCGAGTGCGTACCCTTTGGCTCCGTAGGTGCCCTTCCAATTGCCTTTGGTGGTTGTATCGGTTTTGACGAAGGTGGCCCCGTTTCCAACAAACATCACGGTTGCGGAGTTGGTGCCCGTGGGCGCAGAGTCGGCGTTGATTTTGAAGCTGATGGTAATTGGAGGGGTGACCACGTACGGCGGCGGAGGCGCAGAGTAAGTGTACTTTGCAGTTGGGCTGAAGGCCTGAACGACCTTGCCGTTCATAGACCACTCGTAGTTAATCGATCCGCCTAGGGGAGGAGTGACGTTGAGGGCGGAGGCCTGGAAAGCTTGCGAACCAGCGGGCATGACTTGAATGATCCCGCTCGGCGTAATCGCGACGTTGGCATGGTCCAACGTCACCGTTGCCGTCCCGGGAGTGGAGCTCGTACCCAGATCGCCGTTGTAGCTGGCCATGATCTCGACCGACTTCTTCGCCCAAGGATAGGGCGCCTTAAACTTTCCGATGTTGGTCCCAAATGGAAAATCCTCACCAGGAGACCAGGTCTCAGCGGTTTCGGCATCGGGAGCTTGGGTGCCAGCCACGAGCTCACTAAACTGTTTTGTCTGCCCGGGTCCCAGAGTCCAGTTGTTGGGTACGACGGTGACGGCCACCGAGTTCGGGCTGAGGGTGGCCACCTGGTTGCCAAGGATCTGGTTGCAACCTATGAAGCGCAAAAGGGCGACAATCAGCAGCAGCAAAAATGGCGTGAAAAGCAAGAACAGATCAAACATGGCTTAAGACTCCTTTCCGGGCAAGCCTGCCGGAAGGGGCTTGCTTCCCATAGGGAATTGAACATCTTTCTGCGAAATCAAGCCGAAGCGGACACTGCGAACCAATCCGTTCGTCTCCAAGAAGATGATCGTTGGCCAGACGGCGATGCGATAGGCCAGCGAGATTTGCCGCTCCGGGTCGGGAACGACGATAATGCCGCCCTCTTCGCCGGCAGAGAGGCCGCGGGCGAATTGCCCGGCATCTCCGTCGTCGATGGCCACAATCACTGAGTGTGTGACGCCGGGCAAGTTATATAAGTGATGCAGCGCCTGGATGGTCTCCACGCTGGACGGCGATGCGCTCTTGAAAAACACGAGCACCACGCGCCTGCCAGCAAGTTTTCGCAAGTCCAGTTGTTGGCCGGGCGGAAATTGGAACAGGAAATTTGGAGGACGGTCGCCGGCCTGCAACGGCGACCACGGCAGCCTGGGATAGAGGTGCGCACCGGTGACGAGGTTAGCGCTAAGAGCAGCTGCGAGCGCGCCCGGATCCAGCGTACCGTCCTGCCTCCAGCCAATGTCCCCATCTGGATTGAGCAGCACGGTTGCTGGGCGACTCTGAACGGAAAGTAATTGTTCCCAGCCGGCAGCATCGTCGGCGTACATCAACCCGTCTACCAGACTGGCGAGTGCAAGCTGGTCCTTCGTAAGTACGGCCACGATCGCCGCGTCCGTATCGCTGCGACCGCTCTGGGCGAGAGCTCGCGGGAGATCGCCTAGTTGTCCGGCGGAAGAGTTGTCGGGGAAATGAACCAGCACATTCGCGGCGGTAGCTTCGAGTTGCGGAGGAGTCCACGGCGAAATGTTTCCTATCACCTCCAAGCCGGAGGACGGAGAGGCCGCGGGTTGCACGAGGGAAGCCAGCGGAACGGTGGTCGCGCCAGGTGGCAGGTTGGCGGCAACCGTAAAAGGGTACTGGCATGACGAATCTGCTTTCACAGAATCATAAACTACAGGACCGGACGCAGAAATACGCTGGCCCTTGAAGGAGAGGCAAATGCGAAACAGGATCGCCGGCGTCATTTCGATGACAAACCGGTTGTCATCGGCCACCGGTTTGGCCGTGCCGACGGTCCATAGATATTGCTGAATGGTTCCGCCGGGGACCCAACTGTTAAGCGCCTGGTAGCCATGTTTCCCCGCGGGTTCCGAGGGGTCTGCGCCGAATTGCAAATTCGCCGCGGGCCATTTGGGCACGGACAGGCTTCCGTGAAGGATGATCCCCGAAGTATTAATCTCGAATGCCGTATAAGCTAGAGTCGCATCAAGCGTGGCGCCGGCTTTTCCCTTGGGGTTCAATAAGCTGTGCAGGAAAGACTCCATCGCGCTGGCGCTGAGCGCGTTGTTGACCTGCTGGCTGATCTGAGACTTGTTATTGTTCCAAAGGTTGTTAAACAGTGAAGTCGCCTGGCTGTTCGCTAGCTCGGCCTCCTGGCTGGGAACGGACGCGGGGATATTGATCTGTGCGCCCCCGATGGTTTGAATTCCAACTTGCGTGGTTCCTTTCGTAAGCGAAAGCGTAAAAGCCTGGGTGATGGTGAAACCGAAGTTAACGGGAGTGGGCAACAAATCCGACAGGTTCTTCCAGCCGAACGTGACGGTTACGGGAATCGTCAAGACGATTTGGCCGCTGCCTGGAATCCCGGCGGGATTGGGAGTGTCGGTCAATTGGACTTCGGCGTTTCCAAATGCGACGTAGACGAGGATTTCGAAGTTGTCGTCCACGACTTCAATCCCGAAAGAGTACAGTTTAAACGTGCCGAAAATATCGAAGTTTTCATAGCGCAGGGGGTCGAGGGCGGAGTTGATCGCCGACGATACCTGCTTGGTGAAGACGTCACCGTTAACGGCTAGCGCGAACTGGTCGTCCGACTTCAAGAAAACTTTCTTCACGCTATCCGGGTTGGGCTTATTGTGCGTGGTCACGTTCATCAGCACGCCGATTGCGTTATCGCCGGGGAAACCTTTGAAATCCATGGCTAGGACTGTGTTCGGCAAAGGGGTGCTGGATTGTTGGAAGGCATTCTTCAAAATTTTTGCCAGCGCCAGATCGATGGCTTTCTTGTCGTTGGCATCCAAGGTGACCTGGGACCACTCCGGATCGAAAGAAATACCTCCGGAGGAGGAGGACAGCTCCACCACGACGTTGGCGCCCGCTTTGGAGGTCACATTTTTCACGCTGAATGCAGTGATGAGTTCTCCGCGCATGAAAGGCGAAAGCGCGTCGGTTTTGGGATCGCTGGTGTTCGCGAAATAGCGGACCATGGCGGGGGTATGAACTTCGGCCTGATTGCTGGGCCCTTTCGTGAGTCCCACGGTGGGAGGGCCGAGCTGCGCCTGGGCCACGCCATAGACGTAACTGTATTGCGGTTCGCTCGGGATGGGTTTCAAGCCAGGGTAGGCATTCACCACCGGGTCCACGTTGTTCGGCAGGCCTTGATTCAGCAAGGTACGGGTAGACAACGCGGCGAGGGCGATGTTTTCAATTACGGCGGGGTTCACAACCGCTTCGCCCCTCGGGTCCACGACGCCCACCGCGACCGCCGGCAGAGTGGGTTTCGGCCGGTCGTCGATGGCCATAGCGACCGAATGCGGAAAACGTTTCACGCTGTGGAGGGCTGCAGTCAGGCGGTTTACTGCGCCGAGGGAGAATTGCACTGCAACGTCGTAATCGCCGGTCAAATCGGTTGCCATACTTGTGCTCCTGGTGCCCGAGTCTAGTTCATTCTGTGCTCACTCTCGCGGCGGCATCGTTGGAGAGATAGAATCGGGCTGAAGTTGCTCTGGGCGCTACGCAGGAGGCGATTTCTCGAGTGCTCTACCGGGTTCTTCAGACCACAGAGTAAGTAACGAACTGATTTAAAATCCGCGGAGCCGCCTCGACCAGTTGCTTTGTCACTAAAGGAAGCCTTAAGGCCTTTGCCGGAGCCGTCAACGGTGCAGTCCGGCCACGCTAGGATTGGGAGCGTTTAACACGTGGCTAAATCAAAGTCAACGAGGAAACGAGGAAACGGAAGGAAACGGAAGCGAGGAAACGGAAGCGGAAGTTGCATACTTTGCAAGAAACCAGCTCCTTCCTTGATTCCAGCATCATCTGGCAAGAGTCATGGGAAGCGGCCGGGCCCGTGATTAGCAAGCTTCACGGTCAATATAGGATCCAGTACGAACTTCCCCGGTTACGCTAATCGCCCACTGGCAGTCCGAGTTGTTCCCCAAGATTGCTCCTTCGCCGGTTCGGGGGGCCGACGCTCGATCTCGGCTCCCTCTCCACTTTAGCCCCCGTCTGATTGCGCTTAAGCAGCCACTGAGTTGCCCAGAAGCAACGACGGCATCAAGCGAGTATGGAATGCTCACGGGGCAGGACTGGGGCCCAGCCCCAGAATTTAACGAACATCCCGCAGAAGATTGGCGGCCGCTTGACTGCCTCAGGAGTCCGAAAATGTTAGAAACCACCTGGCGAGACTTTTACAGAGCCGCCATTCTTGAACTTGATTGCTCGTTGCTTAAGATTCGCCTGAAAGCAGCTGAGGATGCGATTAACGCGCGTGCGTCAGATGCCAGAGCTTCTCTCGAGGAGCGAAGGGAAATGAATGATGCCCTCTCTACATTACGCCGGCTAAAGAAAGTCGATCGGTAGCCTTGTTCACAACGGGATCGAGAGCGCACGAGATATACGCTGAGCGCGTGCGTTCTCGATTCTCCGCGTAGCCGTAGCATGGCGCACATTTTCCTAATGTCCGATTACGACAAAACAGGAGTTAGCGGTCGCCGCCGGGAGGCGATCTAGCCCGGGCCCACGACTATGCCCTCACACTCACAATGGTGATGACGGTCGAGACCACGGACTTGCTGGAATTGCTTGGGGGATTGCGGTTCAGTAGTTGGAGCCTCCTTGCGACGGAGGTCAGGACACTCCCAACTGCTTACCGCGACACAGCTTTCCCGGTCAAACGACTATGCTCAAGGTTTTCAATTGCTGGGCACGTTCGTCGTTAAGCGCTTGGAGAATTCGCGAAGTATATTTCCACCGATTCGTCCGGGGAGGCCCACAGCGGCAATCGTGAAGACTAGGCTCGCTCCTCGATTCGCCTTGGGATAGTACAGATTGGACAGTGCTGCGGAGCCCAAGTCGCCAAGCAAATAGGAGTAGTTGGGCACTGTAAGCCCAGTATCGCTGCGTGCTAAAAATGCCGACGCGACCGCATGCGCGAGGCGCGACTTAGCCGAGCCGGAGCCTTGGTAGTAGTACCGTGGATCCTGGTGCAGCAGCGAGGGGAAGACCGCGTGAGTCAGGAAGTCACTGCTGCGTCCGTCGGCAAACTTTGCCGCAAATCGTTTGGCGTATCCCGCGGCACCTTGCCCGTACCCGGCATAGGCGTTTGTCGCCTGCTCGATGCCGGCACCGAAGCCGACGCCAGCCATGGAAACCGGATCGAATGTGCCACGTACAGCGAACCGGAATTTCTGCTTCGCAGTGAGCGGAGCGGCGTCAATAATGTAGCTTGTATAGAAGTTTGGGATGACGCCCATCAACCGCTGTTTCTCCGCAGCTCTTATTTGCTCAGCGGCGATGAACTCGGTGGGACGGACAGTCACCTCCATGTTTGCCGTCGCAATGGATAATGAAACGTCGGGAACCTCATAGACCTGCTGCTCCGCAACGACGAACTCCGCCGATGTAAAGGTGGCAAAATCCTGAGCGTTCACGATCACCAGGTAGGAACCGGGAGGTATCTTCGTAAAATCAAATTCGCCGTTCGCACCGGACATCATCGTGTGTAATTCCGTTCCGTCCTGATGCATCAAACTCACTTGTGCGCCGGGAACGGAGGCCCCGCTTACGTCGAGCACGATGCCTGCGACGCCGGCGGTCACTTCCGCTAGGACTGATTGCTGGACCGAATTCTGTGTGCCTAAATTGGCTGGCGGCGCATCTGGGAGCGAGTGGCTATTCGTCTCGCGCCCGGCAGTTTGCTGCTGACCGAGCGCGCTCGCAGGAACCGCGCACAGCAGAAGTGAGGCGGTAGCAAGAACAGCTTGGAGACGAGGGCGCGCAGCGCTTCTCAAAGCGCACCAGCTTCGATGCGGAAAATATCGAACCGTAAAGCCATGTTGTTTCCACCGGGCTGTGCGACTGCGAGAAGTACAAGTTGGCAAGTGCAAGCTCCCGTGCGAAAGTTAACTCGCTCAATACCAATCTAGTAAGCTGATTGATAGCCTTCGATACTTCGCCGCCAATCCAACAGCGCGACCAGAAATGCTCGGCAGCTGCCGGACTTCTTGAGCGATTGGTGCTGCTTTAGCAGAGCATAACTTCTGAGAAACGCCGTTACCGGACAACTACAGCGTTACTTCAAATCTCATGTAAATTTCTGGCGCTCCGGAGCTACAAGCCGATTCCCTTCAGATCGTCCTTGGCCTGCTGCTCCGCGTCTTTCGCGGCTTGCTTGGCGTTGGCTTCGGGCTTCAGTTGATGGACAGCCTTATTCAGGCCCTGCGCTTTTTCTCCATCTGCGACCTTGCAGCCGGACACATCCGCACCAGTGTGAACGCCTGTCGCGTCAGCCCGGAGGCAATTAAAATCCACTCCGAGATTGTGGCTGGCGTGAAGGGCGGCAAGGCATCCATCTAATGCTGTGAACGGCGCACACGCGTCGGTAAGGGTAGTGGTAGGGGCCAACACCCCCTGGGCTTGTAGGCTCGGCGTTAGCTTTTGCTCCGCGCCTGTTCTGCTTCCTGGTGTATCGGTCGAATTCTTAGAATCCTTCTTGATCCACGTGACCGGATTAACGGAATGCAAACTGTGCGAGCTATCCTGCGCAACAGCGGCCGCGCCGGCGCCCGCCGGACCCTGTGCCGCGACGCTTTCCACACCCACGGTCAAACAAATCAAAACACCGAAAAGCAGGACGGTACCAACAAAATGCCTTATCGTCATACGTGCTCCTTCGTCGAAGCGTGGCCTCACACCCAGTAGGCCACAGCGCAGACGCAAACAAGAGTCGAAGCACAAAGTACTACCCCAATCGGTCAAGCTGGCCTTTCGAACAGGTGGATCTGGTGATAGCGGCACGCAAACAACTTGTAGATTGGAGAATAGCGAGTCACTAAGCGCTTGGAAGTCGTCGTCGGTCTTGTTGCAAATGTCGCAACGTATGTACTAGTCGTTCCCACGGCGGAAATCCTGCGGCGGTCGCAAAACCACGTAAACTAATTCAAGACAGCTCGCCACCCAAGTCTGATTAACCCTAATCAGAAAAGTGAAGTTTTACTTCAAATGGACGGCTATGCGACCAAACAAGAGTTAGCGGTAATTGAAGAATTTCGGACAAGTAATTGGGATGGCTCGGCCCGTGCTATGATCCGCTTTCAGAATGAATACCAAGCAAGCAAAAAACTTCCTCGTACAACGAACCACTGAACAAGCGACCCTCGAAAAAGTACCGCTCTCTAATTGGGACCAACTCCGCCGCAGTTGCCTTGCATCTATGACCTCGTGTTAGCGACACCGAGGGGGAGTCATTGAGGTTCGTTTTAGGTGTTGCGCCGCTTTATCTTAGCCTCACGCTTCAGCCCACAGCAGCACAGTCAGCAGTTGCTGAAGAACCCGAAGCCAATCCCGGGCGGCCCACCGTTTCAACGCCTGCAACAATCACCCCTGCGGGATAGCTGCAATTTGAGACGGGTTTTCTGCCCGCGTTTCAGTCGCCGGAGTTTTCGTCGCGGTGCAGCCTGAGCGAAGCCGTCAAGCTTGCCGTCACACCGCGATGGGAGTTTCTGGTTTTGGCTGAACCCATTGCGCATTTCACAGCGGCAGGAACAACCGCGAACCGCGTGGCGGATATTTTCCTGGGGGCGCAATTCGTGCTTCACCGCGGGGAAGGCGCGAAGCCCACGCTCGCGGTAAGCTACTTCCATCGTGTGTATGATGGCGGCGCTCCAGAGTTTGATTTCGGAAGCCCGACCAACTCCGTTCTGATTCTGGCCAGCGGGGATGTGAAGGGATTTCACTATGACGCGAACGCTTTTTTCACGGAATTGGACCAAACGCCAGTGCGTCGCGGCCAGTTCGGCCAGTCACTTACAATTTCGCGTCAACTCCCGCGTCGCTTCACGCTGTCTGGGGAGATATGGCACTTTACTCAGCCATTCTTGAAGAGGAATGCTGTCGGAACTCTTTGGGCCATCAGTTATCCGGCGCGGAAAACGCTGGTTCTTGATGCCGGATTCAATCACGGTCTAACAGGGACCTCGACAACTTGGGAAGCGTTCGTGGGAATCACCTATTTATTCCCGCATCGTCTTTGGAAAGTTCAATAGCCGCCGGGCGGCCCACCCTTCCACACCTCGGAGACGCAGGCATGAGGTTTTCGGATGCGCACTCTCGCCTGCCTGCCGCAGGGGCAGGCAGCAGGCGAAGGTGCGGGCGTCATTCCTGGTGGGTCGGGGCTTTAGTTCACCCTGAGAGCCTGCCTGTGGCAGGGATCGTAGGGCTCTGACAAAAAAACCGCTGCCGCGAAGCTTAGTGTCTTTTTGACAAGCGGCGAGTCGTCAATGGGCGACTTTTACCTTGAAGGTCACCGTGTTAGCCCCGCCGGCGTTCGTGATGACGAACTTATATTGCCCGTCCGCCGTCGGCGTCACCTTGACCGAACACTTCGGTCCGGGCGAGTCGTCCTTAGCGACTTGCGCGCCGGAGGAGTCGTAGACGAAAAGGTGCACGTCGGTATTCTTCGGGCCGTCCGTGGTGGCCTCGAACTCTTTCCCCGCCGTGAAGGACAGAAGGTAAGCGACCTCTCCCTTGTCCTTCATCTCGATCTTCTTGCCGTTGAACGCCGCCCCCTGGCCCAGGTCGGCCGGCTTGACGTCCTGCGCGGGACACTGGGTGGCGACTGCGAACATAACGGCCACCGCTGCTATGACTAACGGAGTAATCGATTTCATTGGTGTTTCCTCCAGCGTCGGATCAGATCCGCAGCATGCACGGTAGGCCACCATGCATTAGGAAGGCATCAGGACTTCGTAAAGTTTTTACAAAGGTCGAAAACCTGTACCAAACCTGTCCATCACAATTCGTACAAGTGTGGGCCAGTTTTCGTACAGCGCGTACTGGTTCGGGACCTCTGACCAGCTGTTTTCACCGCGGTATCGCGCTACATTCGAACGGAAACCAAAATATGAAACAGTTCACAGAATCACGGCATTTTCGGGCGCGCCGCTGCTTGCCGGCGTTCACCGTGGAAGACTTTCCATTATCGAATCGCGCCTTTCTGCGTGCGAGTTATGCATTATTAATGGAATTATACTAGCCGAGGGAACCGCGACACTCAACCGTTGGATTCCCACTTTGGGAAGAAGTGGCAGCGTGTCCGTTTACCTCGGTGGACTGCAGGATTGCCGTCGCATCCAGCTGAAACTGCGCCACATACGCAGGAGGGAGCTGCCTCGATTCATCCGGAGCTGTGGAGTGGTCAAAGGGAGAAGGCGTGAATTCCGAGTGAGCATTGCGATTAAGCCGCTTTGCGCAGGGCTCAGACCGTCACAGCCGGCTCGGGAACCGGAATGGCATCTGGCGCAGTCTGCAGCTCTTGGCGTAATTCCGCCAGTGTAGTGGACGCACGCGAGCCTTCGCTCAGTCCCAGCCGGCGACTGACCTTCGCCGGATCATCTGAAGAACGCCACAATCCCACCAGGATTCTCAAATTTGAGTCCTGGGCGCGCAGTTTGGCGTAAAGCGAACGCGCATGAGGTATGGCAAACGGCGGAAGCGCCGATATGCAAACGACATCCGGTTTCTCGTCCTTTACTTGTGCGAGCATTTCGGCGGCGGTGCCCGGCGGAACGCACTGCGCTTGATGCCCGGCTATTTCCAGAACTTGCGCCAGCATGATACCCACCATTTCGTCGGCTTCGTCCCGCGCAGGCAAGCACAACACTCTGCACGACTGTACCGCGCGCACCGCATCGGCGCTCGCTGATTCAGCGGCGTCTCCGCCTTCCAGTGCCGCATGCAGTTCCTCGCTGCGCGGCTCGCAGAATTCGTCAATCAATTCCCGGGTGCTCTGGCCAATAAATTTCAGGTGTGCATCCTCGAGCCGGTTTTGATGGCGGTCTTGCTCCGCCAGGCTCAGCGCCGGGATCAGTACGGAATCGTAGAGCGCCTCCAACGTCTTTCCTTCCAGATAATTCTCCAGCACCTGCCTCGCCTCATCATGGTCCATCGCCAGCAAGCGCTGGTAGAAACGAGAATCGGGCGTCAGGGGAGGCTCGTCACCCAATAGAATTTGCAGAAATCTCAGCCGCGGAACGTGTCGCCCCACCACCAGCAGGCAAACCGTCAAAGGAGTTGAGAGGACCAGTCCGATCGGACCCCAGATGGCCGTCCAGAAGATCGCTGCCACCAGGATCGCTAGGGAAGATATCCCCGTGTGAATTCCGTACAACAGTGGCTCGATCAGATTCGACACGATCAACTCGGTAAACACAAAAAGCCCCAGCACGATCAGCGGACGTGTCCAACCGTCAAATACGGCCAGGGAAAGCAACAGCGGCATAATTCCGCCGAGCGGCGGTCCGATGTAGGGAAGAAAGCGCAGCGTGCCGATGATCACGCCCCACAACAACGCGCCGGGCAATCCGATGAAATGAAGACCTACGCCAATGAAAATTCCGTAGCAGGTGTTCACGACGAACTGCAAGAGCAAGTATCTGCTGACGCGCGCGCTGGCATCGTCAAGCGCCTGCGTTATTACATGCAGATTCCCATCACCCGCCAACGAAATCAGCCGATTCCGCAAGTCTTCCCGGCGAATGAGCATGAAAATTGTGAACACCAGCACAATCAGCGCACTGGCCAGTAGTTCCAGAACATCCTGCATTGATTCCAGCGGCAACACCGGCGAGCGAACGACTTCCACGGGTACGGGCCTTGGTTGCGGAACGGGCCGGATCAGCGTGGGCTGCGTAAGCGTCGGATCGCCAGAGTGCGGTGCGGTCGGAGCGGCGGCCAGATCCTTGCTGATTTCCGTCATCGTCTGCGACGCGTTTTCTAACGCGTGGTGGCTGGACCAATGCAGCGACGTCAGCTTCGTGCGAATATTCGCTCTGTAATTCGGGAGTTCGTTTACTACTTGCGCGAACTGCTTCGTCACCGTCCAGCCCACGCCGCCGCACGCGCCAACCGTCAGCAATACCACCAGCAGCGCCGACGGAATCCTCCCGACATGTATGCGCTCCAGGATTTTCACGACAGGCGTGAGAATGAAAGTGAAGAGCAGGGCCAGCGCGAAGGGAATCAGCACGATTCGCGCAAAATACAGCGTAACGATTGCCACCACCGTGGCAACCACGACGAGCAGATGAAACAAGTCCTTGGACGTGTTGGGCCGCGACACCATGGGGTGACCTGCTTCCTGCAGACTCACGCTCGGGTGAGCAGACCCATAACCAGAGAGATCACAAAAAGCACCAGAAACAAATAGAACAATAGCTTCGCGATTCCCGCCGCAGCCACCATGATTCCAGCGAAACCCAGCACGCCGGCAAGGATCGCCACCACCAGGAATATTAAAGCCCACCGCAGCAAAGTGCCTCCCACCGATGATTCTAGGAACGCCGAAAACCCGGAGCTCCCGGGCCTCCCAGAAGAGTCGGCGACTTTCTCCGCGCAGCGATAATAGAAGAGATTGACGCCAGCGGCTGTGCACATTGGAACACTTTCCAAGGCTATGTTTCGTCGCCTTGTAGCGGGCAGGTCGATTACCCCCGGGATGCGCCGTGACTTGAACCGGCATAGCCAACCACAACCGTGGAGCAATTCATCGCACGTTTTTGAGGCCTTATTCGCCTTCAGATCAGCGTTGGATTCCGATTCGGCGCAGGGAGATTGCGATCCGTGCAGCTCTTTTTATGTCGCTCGCCAAGGCGCATCTCAAGCGCGCTCAGTGGAGTGCGGGACGCCGAGTGGTGGACACGCGCGGGGAACGCTGTGGCGGCCGGAACTCAATAGTGACGTCCTGTTGAGTTTGGACAGGCCTTTGGTTTACAAGAGTGGGCTCGTAACGCCACAGGCGAATGGCGCTCACAGCAGCAGGAAGAAGCGAGAGCGAGCCGCTCACGCGTTTTACGTCCAGCACTTGGCCGAGCTCTCCGATGGTGGTGCGGACCTTTACGGTTTCCGACGATGCATGTCGATCCCCAGGCCTCGGATAACTAGGCCAAACGAAGGAGACAAGCTTACCGGCTTGCAATCGAGCCGGTTCACGAGTCGCTGCACTTCCGCGCTCAGGAGAGACAAAAACAGAAAGTTGGGAGCTAATCGCGAACGAACGGGAAGCGGCGATCGGTTTTTCCGGCAGAATCAGCCTGAACGGTTTGCTGCCGTCGCCTGGGCCAGTGAAAAGGATTGTGGAAGGCGATGACACGCGCGGCGCTGCGCGCATCGCAGGCATTTCCTTGCGTGGCGCGGGCCTTGCTGGCGCGCTACTCAGCGGGGCCACAGCCCTTGGCGAATGCGCGGGCTGTGAAACCGCAGGAGGCGGCGCATTTCGCGCGATTGTCCCGGTCGAGCCCTTCCGCTCAGGACTGGCTTCAGGTTTATCGAAATCCGGAAACGATGGGGTCGTTATTGCTGCAGATGGTCCGATCGGCGCCACGCCGGCAGCTGGATCTTCCGGTGGTGCATTGAGGGATTGGGTGGCCGGGGTTTCTGAGTGCGATTCCGCCGTCGCCGGCGCGGGCGAATTCACGGCGGGCGTAACGGAGGTATCTGCCGGCGGTGGAGTGGAAGCTCGCGAAGTCTTTTCGCGTAGTTGATCAAGCAGTGCCTGTGAGGTGTGATCGGTAGCCGGCAATGATTTCTGCGTGTCCTGGAGGTGCGATCCGAGCGGGCTGCGTCCCGCTGTGAGCCACACGGCTAAACTGATCACCGCGAACAAAAGTATAGCCGCGGCGAGGTGCGGTACGGATATTTCACGAACGTAAGAGCGTGAAAAACGGCTCGCGATGCGAGTCGCTGACGGCTCGGCTTTGCCGGCGCGAACTTGCGGTGCAAAACCGGGAGCGAAAGCGGTGCGGCCTGCTGTTATCGGGAGATCTTCGACAAAGAGCGTCCGGGTTGCATCGCGAATCTCGGGCGTCACGACCTCAGATGGTCGAGGCGCAGCGTGCGCAATCAGTTCAGACGAGAGGGGTTGGTCTTGCTCAGGGACAACAGTCCAGTTAGGCTCTGCTGGGAAGCTTTCGAGGGTTGCGGGGAGGAGGCTCTCGACAGGCGCCGGCGTTAAGCCTCCGAATTCCGGGGCTGGTTTTTCGGACGCGATCCAATTTGCAATTTGACTGCGGGCCTCGGCGGTAAGATCAACAAATCGGATCCCTACTTTGGTTTTCGATTCCGCTAGCCACACCACCTGCGCAGAGACTTTGATCCTCTGCTCTACGTTGGGCAATCGAAAGCGAATGTGCGGGAGGTAGTCAGCTACTGCAAGCGGGTCGGCTGCGGCAACGGCCATGCCCGTCTCACTTATATTGAGGACGATGCCGCCATTGATATCATCGAGCGCGGTGTACGCGCAGGAAGCAGGAGTGGCGCGCATCTGAAGGCGGCGGTCGCGCGTGGGATGAATCGCCTCAACCCACACCTTGCGTTCGGCCATGGGCGCGGCGGCTTCCGCTTTTGCCGGTACGTCCGCTCCCTGTTCCGTCTTATTCCGCTGCGCGGCTTCTATCAGTGTAGCTACCTTGCCTCCAGCCTTCGAAAGTGCGTCAAAGACGTCCGCAACATTCTTTGGGTTGAACTGAAGTTGTCGAGCGGTCAGAGTGAGTCGGATGCTGTCGTCGATTTCGTTTCGCTGGCTTTTGGAAAGGTAGTCCTGAAGGCCGGAATACAGTGCGCCGTTCTCGTAATTCTGCTTCCACTCAAGAATGGCCTGGACGCGACGACTGGCGTCCTTCTCCAATTCTTGTTCTTGCTGTTCTGCCGCGCCACCTTCGGCGAAGACCTCTGCTTGACCGTGTGGCAATGCCATGGTTAATTCCGTCAATCCACCACGCAGTTCCTTGACCTTGTTGGAGGGCGACGATGTCTTGCGGCAGACCCACTCTCCGCGCGTCTTGTCGAATTCGATCGAGGCGCGATACTCATTGGTTTCATATTTGAACACCGGTAACGGCTTGAGCGGTGGCCATCGGCCGGTCAGAATTAATCTCATCTCGGCCTGTTGCACCGGCGACGTGAGTCCAGCAATGTTGGGCCTAGGGGAGGGCAGGTCCATCTCGTCACCTCTTGCAGCCCCACTGCAGCGTGGGAAGAACCCTTTCTGATCAACTTCCTTGGTTCGGTATGGTAACGCTGCTGAGTGTAGCCAATCCTCAACCCGGTCGTGCAGGATTAGTTGCTTATATTCGTTCTATGAGACCTCGTCCAGTTGATTTCCTGAGCCACGAACAGACGATGTAGGCTGCAACCGACTTTCGCTTTGGAGCTGCAGCTTCACCGGGCTATGTTATGGATTACAAAAGACATAAATCGAGTTGTGCGGCGCATGTGTTGAGCGCGAGTTAGGGAGGGCGGGACGAAGGTGCGAGGTTCCGAGCTAAGCATCAAACAGTTCAATTGGGTTGAAAATTCCCTTCCGATCGAACGGCCGCTACTCGGTGGGTCGTCGTAGGTAACTTGCCGATGGCTTCGGCTATGGCAGATCCTCGATGCGCTCCGCGATGACCTTGCGGCTCTTCCATGCACGAACCGTGCGCCAGCGAACGGCTGCACCTGTCGAATACGCTCCTCCGAAAACGGTCTCCCAATCAGTGGTGAAGTTCCCCTCGGCGTCTTGCGCGGTCGCAGTTACCCGAAGCGATGCGATAGAAGCCAGCCCCATCTCGAGCAGCGTATGCATCGGTTCGAGCGCAGCTGCCATGCGCTGGAACATGGCAGCCCTTCCATTCGACTCCACCGCGCCGAGCCACTGGACGATGTCTTCGCTGTAGAAGCGGTCAAACAGCACCGAGAAAAGGGACTTCAAATCAAACATGCCGGCCAGGAAGTCCTCTCGACTCAAATCCACAATGGCCTGATTAAGCTCCACTTCGCGCGCTTCCGCGCGGAGACGCGCGGCACTGAATCCCACGATTTCGGAGCTGCGCCAGCGCTCGATCTCGTCAATTTGCTCGTTGAACTTTGTGACGCAGACATCTGTGATATAGGCATATTTCGCATTAAATTCCGCGCCATCTGATCCGCCGTCGTCCACGCGACTGACGACTGCCGCACGCAGGAAGCTGAATTCGGCCAGAAGATTGTTGATGGAGTTATTTGCCGTGGCTTTTTCCGTTCCAGAAGCAGTCGGCGTGCGGCCATCCACATTCGCAAGGAGATTCATCGGCAAGCTCGGCAGGCGATCGGAAATTTCCATCAGGGCTACAAATTCCTTCGTAACAATCTCAGAAAGAAGATCCACTACCGAACCGGACCGCGTGGCACCAGCCGTTTCGCACTGCTCTTCACTCAAGCCGTGAAGCGCGCCCTCGAGCCGCTTCTTTCCTGTTTTTAGTTCGAGCGCCAAGTTTGATTTCTGAAATTGCTTCGGAGTCATTGCCTACCCCTCGAGAAACTGACGAAATATTGCGATGTGGCCTGCTTTGGGTGCGATTGCTTCAAGTCGCCGTCGTTTGAAGCGGCTCACTAGGTTTCTAGGCGCGCCAATGCCGCTTGCCCCAAGTGATAGGCAAGGTGCGTGGTTCTTCCGAGCAGCACGCCGAACCGATTCCGATGCGGTTCCCGCTCGAAATCCGCTACCGACACCGCAGTATGCCGCTGCGCCCAATCCGAGTCCGAGAACTTCGAGAAACCCTCCGAGAGCTTCTGGTTGATTTCTTGCCATGCGGCTTTGAGAGATTGCTCCGAGACAGTCAGCGGAACCGACTTGTCGGGATTCGTGATGAACATGCCGTCGAATTCGGGATGAAGCCTTTCTCCAATCCCGAGCAGCGGTAAGAGCCGATCGTTCACGGCCGCAAGATGGCCCCAAAGATAGATCAGGCGGTTTTTTCCTGGAGCAACTTCTTGCTGCAGTTGTTCTGGTGACAGTCCCCCAAACAATTTCTCCGCTCGTTCTACGTTGAAGTTCCAACCACGAAGTGCGGAGTCAATGAGCGACTTCTCTGTAGTCATGGTTCACCTTCCTTCCATTTGGACGAATCGCATGTCCGCAATCATGCTTTTTTGGCCCCGTCGGTTAGACCTGGGCTCTGCCGCCGTCAACGAACAGTTCGATACCCGTGACGAAACTGGAGTCATCTGAAGCGAGGAACAACGCGACCTTGGCAACTTCCTCGGGTTCTCCCATGCGTCCCATCGGGATGGTGGACACAATCCGCGCAATCACTTCTGGGGATTGCCGATTCACGAGCGGCGTATTGGTTGGACCCGGGCTAACAACGTTGGACCGGATGCGACGATCCTTCAAATCGGTAGTCCAGGTTCGCACGAAAGAGCGGATGGCAGCCTTACTCGCCGCGTAAACGCCGAAGCCACCAGTACCCTTAACGCTCGCGACAGAGCCGTTGAGAATAATAGAGCCACCATCCTTCAGTAGCGGCAAGGCCTTTTGCACCGTGAACAGCGTTCCTCTCACATTGATGTTGAACAGTTTGTCGAAATGTTCTTCGGTGACGGCACCGAAGGGAACAAATTCGCCAACGCCTGCATTGGCGAAAACAATATCGATTCGTCCCTTCACTCGAGAGACGGTCTCATAAAGACGATCAAGGTCGGCCAGTTTGGCAATGTCGCCCTGAACTCCAGAAATATTGGCGCCGATGGTCTTCACGGCCTTGTCGAGTTCCTTCTGACGGCGGCCCGTGATGAAGACATAGGCGCCCTCTTCGACGAAAAGCTTTGCCGTAGCGAATCCAATCCCTTCTGTGCCGCCGGTGATGACGGCGGTTTTGCCTTCGAGCTTTTTGGTCATTGTCTTTCTCTCGCGCCATTCAGGAAAAAGAGCATGGTGACGGGCGCGGTGCCTTTGTTTCGCCATGCGTGGCGCGTACCGTTTTGCACGACCACGTCGCCGCGCTTCAAATGCAGAGTCTCGGCGTCGTCCAGCTCGAGCCAAATTTCTCCGTCGTAGACGACTGAATAGTCCACGGTGTTTGTTTTGTGCATTGCAGGATCTTCCTTCTCAAAGTGATCGGCTAATCCTGGCAGACGAACCAACGCTTCTTCTTGTGCGGCCTCGCCATCGAAAGACGGTTCCGCGAAGACCGAGCCGGGCGGAAACGTCACGAAGTGCAGGCTCGTGCCGCCAGGCCCTGGAACGACGGAGTCGGGATAGCTGTCAAACTTTTGCTGTTTGCCGAGATCCGGGGTCGCCGGGTTGACCCAGATGAGTGTGTGCTCGTAGCCCGGAACAGTCGCGAACTCGTAAGGTGGCAATGGCTCGTCGCTTTGGACGACGGCCTTCCCGTTTACATTTCCCGTGACGATGCGACGGTAAGTGCTCGGTTTCTTGCTGCGCTTAGACAACTCTCTCATCGTAGATGCTGTTCCATTCATCACTAGCTCTCCGCTTCGCCAATTTTCAGAAGCTGCTTTCCGAAATCTTCGCGTGCAGACGGCCGCAACCGGCCCCAGCCGGGCGCCGAACCTAAGCCTGAGCGGCGGAAGGCTGGGCCTGATACGCAGGAGCAAAGACATCCTGCACAAATGTTTCAAACGACGTCGGTGTGGTGTTCTCCGGCGAACGCGGCTCCAGTGCAGCGAGGACTCCTGCGTTGATGGCCTGGAACATCTCCATATACACCGCGGCCTTCTTCGACGGCATACCCATTTGCGTCAATGCCTGCTGCATCTGGTCGTACGGAAACTGCTGGTAACGCAGATCCGGTTTGCCAATACCGCGCGCGATCGCCGCGGTAGCTTCCGTCATCGACAGGTCGCGCTCGCCCAGCAGCTCGCGCGTTTGTTTGCCGGAGAAATCTAGGTCGAGAAGGCGCTGTGCGGAGTAGTCGCCGACGTCGCGCGTCGCGATCATGGGGAGCTTCAGGTCGGGCAGCAATGCATGTCCGAAAATTCCCATCGCACGAATCATGCCGATCGCCGCCAGATTGTTCTCCATGAAATACGCTGCGCGAAGGTGCAGAACGTTCAATCCGCTGATCGCGTTCAGTTTTTGCTCCGAAGAATGCAGGCCCGTAACGGGCCCGGTGCCTTTCGGGACTTGTGCCCCGTAGCTGCTCAAGTACACCGCGTAGTGCAGGCCGGACTCCTTCACGGCTTTCGCGATCGCATCGCTCTCTCGCTCTTGGTCTTCCCGCGAGGTGATCGGCGGCAACAACAAGTATGCTGCGTGCGCCCCACTGAAGGCTTTCGTGAGCGCAGCCGCATCGTTGATCTCTGCCTGGAACGCTTCCGCGCCTTTGCGCACAAAGCGTTGCAGTCGTTCCACGTCGCGCCCCACGACGCGTACCTTCTTGCCCTTCGACAGCAGGGAAGTGGCGATGATCGAGCCAGTGTTCCCGCTCGCCCCCAAAATCACGCACCAGGTATTCGAACGAACGGTTGAACTCATAGCTAGCACCTCCTTGATCTGATGAATTGTTCCTCTTATCTGCACACTTAAAAAGCAAAACAGTCAGGGTCGCTTTGCTCGAATCTGCCTGATCAGGTCCGCCAGCGTTATTCTCTCGAGCGACTTCTCAAAACTCTTCTGAGTTCGAGAAAGCACCCCTGACATGCATTCCTTGAGGTTGCAACTGACCGGACACCTCTTTTCCACCGGATAGGAATGAATGGCAAACGCCGGTGGCGCTCCGCTGGCACGGTATATGTCCAACAGCGTGATCTGCCGCGGCGGACGCGCCAGCACGCTGGCTCCGCTTTTTCCGCGTGTCGTCACGACCAAGCCCGTTTTTGAGAGTTTGGAGAGCGACTTTCGAATGAAGCTGGGGTCGGCGTTCACACTGTCGGCCAGTTTCGCCGAGGAGATTTCCTCGCCGCGGAAGTAACCCAGGGCAGCCATGAGGTGCGTGGCGACGGCAAATTGGACGCTCTTCACTGACATCAAGCGGCTCCTGCAATATGTGATGTTAATAGTCACATTTGGTTGCAGGTTTTCTTGCAAGAAACGGAAGCGCGTGCCGAGCGGGAAACCGTGGCATTTATCGGGCACTTGCAGAGGTCGCGAACGTACTGCCGAACATTGGCTGACCACTCTTTGATTGTTCTCGGGTGGCCTCGTCTTGGATCACATCCCAATGCTCGACCAGAACGCCGTCCTTGATGCGAACGATGTCCGCCGCGATCCAGTTCACGGGAAGGCCGAAGTCTGAAAATCGCCCATGCACGATCACAAAGTCTCCCTCGGCCACGATCACTCCTGGTTCGTATTTCAGCGTCGGTGGGATGCTCTTGATGAGGTTGAACAGACCCTCACGACCAGCTGCGATATGAGCGCTGTGCTGAATGTAGCGAGGGGACCAGTAGCGCTCAGCCGCCGCGTAGTCCCGTTTGTTGAAGAGAGTGTCAAAAGCCTCGAGCACCAGTGCCTTGTTCTCTTCCTGTCTCGTCCGGTTCATCGAGTTTTTTCTCCTAAGTAAAACGACGCCCTTCGTTCGCTCAAGGTCTCGATCCGCCGTGCATCGCGCGCATCGAGGCAGCTGGAATTAGTGCGCCAACTTGCCCCCATCCACCGGGATAGAAGAGCCGGTCATGTAAGACGCCTTGGCCGAACCCACAAACGCGATCACCTGCGCGATCTCCTCTGGTGTTGCAAGGCGCTTGAGCGGTACGGTCGTGACGAGCGCCGCTTTATTCTCATCTGTGTTGGTGAAGCGTGTGAGCATGCCCGTATCCGTAGCGCCCACGGCGATTACGTTTACACGAACTCCAGTTCCCGCGACTTCCAGTGCAGCGGATTTTGTCAGCCCCTCCACCGCATGTTTGCTGGCCACATATACGGACGCACCGGCGGCGCCGACATGCCCATAGGTGGAAGAGATATTGACGATGCTGCCGCTCCCCTGTGGCAGCATCGCGCGCAGTTCGTGCTTCATGCTTAGCAGCACACCCAGTACGTTGGTATCAAACGTAGCCGCGTAGCTCTCCGCGGTCTGTTCTGTTACGAGACCTCGCAGTCCTTCCGTCCCGGCATTATTCACAGCAATATCCAGGCGGCCAAAACGCGCGACAGCCTTGTCGATGAGTGCCCGTACATCATCGTCGTGTCGAACGTCGGTTTTTACGAACTCCACTTCTGCACCAAGTTCGCGCAGTTCGTTCTCGAGCTTTTTGCCTTCCTGTTCACGACGGCCGGAGACAACGACGCGCGCGCCCTCTCTAGCGAACGCGAATGCGGTGGCGCGACCGATGCCTGTCAGTGCTCCGGTAATCAAAACGACTGGTGAACTCATAGCAGTACCTCCGTTGCTCTCGACCCATGCAGGTTGAGCATGAGTGCGAAGCCCGCCAACCCACTCCGGGCTCAGATCATTTCGTTAGATGAGGAACGCGGCTTGAGGTAGCGCACTTCGCGCATACTTTGTTAAGCTGGCAGCCATGCCTCATAAGCATGGGAGTGAGAATGGAACTACGACATCTCCGCTATTTCGTCGCGGTCGCCGAGGCAGGAAGTGTGACAGTGGCAGCGGCGCGCGAACTGCACACATCACAACCATCCTTGAGCCGGCAGATTCGGGACCTCGAGAATGAGGTAGGGGCCAAACTCCTAACGCGCCGCCCTCGCGGCATCGAACTGACACCGGCAGGTCGCGCCTTTCTCGATCACGCTCGGGCGGTCCTATCGCAGGTTGAAGCGGCAACCGAAGCTGCGCGCCGGGTCGCTCGTCCCGCCAAGCCATGCTTCGCGATGGGCTTTCTCACCGGGCACGAATTGACGTGGATGCCCGAAGCGTTGCGGATCTTGCGCGCCGAACTGCCTAATATCGATGTAATGATATCGAGTCAATATTCGCCTCTGCTTGCGGACGGCCTTTCGAAGGGAAAAATCGATGCAGCTTTTCTTCGGCGGGAGAAAGGCGTGCCAGGATTGGCGTTCCGTCTTCTGCTGAGGGAGCCCCTCATGGTGATCTTGCCGAGCGACCACCGCCTCGCTGCGCTCAAGGCGATCAGTCCGAGGGATCTAGTGGGTGAACCATTCGTAATCGTGTCGGACACGGCTCCTGTGCTGCGTGGGGTGATCGACGATTATCTCAAGCGGTGCGGAATCAAAATCACTCCAGCGCACGAGGCGGACCACGTCACCATGGGGATGTCCTTAATAGCTTCGACGCGCGGCGTAGGGTTGTTACCCGCCTACGCACAAAAGTTCCTCCCTTCGTCTATCACAAGTCGTCCTCTCGAGGGAGATGCGCCAACTGTCGAGCTGGTCCTCGGCTACAAAAAGTCGAACCCGTCTCCCATCCTAAAGCTTTTGCTTTCGCGATTGGACGAGTTGGTCGCTCGTGTCTCGAAGAAGGCACATTAAGCGTTCGTGTCTAGAGCGGTCGGGTCCAAGGTCCGGCAACTCGCCTTCCGAAGTCTTGCCGAACTTCAGAATACGAATTCCGATAAGGTGTCCCGCAGAACCGTGATCCACGCCATTATTTCGACGTCGCTACTTCTACGGGCGTCCCATGATGTGCACGTGCGCGTAGGGCGAGCCCGCCCACATGATGTAGGCTCCCGTCGGCTTGTGCGTGGTCGGTAGTCCGGTGGTTTTCGGATCAAAGGGCCACATGATCATCCAATGTGGTCCGATCGCGATGGGTTTGCTTGTGGTGTCGTACGGATCGGAGTCGCTCCGTTGGGTAGCTCCGGCGAGCATGTAGGTTATGCCCGGGATGGTATTGGTCGGCTTGGGCTTGTGTTCAGCGAAATCTCTGAACCATTGCATGGACGCTTCGTCTGCGCACCTGGCTGGCTGTCCCACTCCTGTGGAATCGCCTGGCATGCACGTAAATCCGTTCGTTCCGGCGCGCAGGACCGTCATCTTACCTTGGCCATCCGTTTCCGCTACTGTCGCAGCCTTGGCGACATCCGGCGGCGCAGCTGCAAGCGCGCGGGCTATTTTAGTCTGCGCAGACTCGTTGGAATTGGAAGCCGACGGCTGGAGCATGTGCATCTGGGCTGCTGCTCCCGAGCCAACTCTGGCGATCACGAGGACGACGAACGTTGCTGCCAGGACGCCAGAACTTCCTTTCGGATTCAACATAAGTAGCTCCTCCTAAAGCTTGCTAAGTCATACCAATCAAGTAGTTCGATGCAGATGCGACCGGTCGGTCGCATATTTTCTTGCTTATTCAACACGGCGGCCTTTATCGAATGGCGAGCGTTGGTCATTGCGGCTTCCTTTCCGCAACGACCGCGTGGCTGGTCAGCGGTCACCTCTCTGAAAGTTGCTCGCCTCTGCCCGGTTTCGACCGACAGCCTCGACGCAAAGACGCAGGAATGAATTAGGCTCTGCGACCAGACGCAAGAATTCTCATCAAATCGTCTAGATATATCAGGAGCGTCAAGGATGCAGATTGGGATCGACAGTTTCGCGGCGGCCATCTCCGATCCGGCCACGGGTCTAACACTCAGTCCGGTCGAGCGCATGCACCATCTACTCGAAGAGATCGAGCTCGCCGATCGGGTCGGCCTGGATGTCTTCGGCATCGGCGAACACCACCGCGCGGAGTTCTTGGATTCCGCTCCCGTTGTGATTCTCTCCGCCGCGGCCGCACGCACGAAAAATATCCGTCTCACCAGCGCGGTCACGGTTCTGAGTGCGTCCGATCCCGTGCGTGTTTTTCAGGAGTTCGCCACCCTCGACCTCATCTCCCGGGGCCGCGCCGAGATTGTCGCCGGTCGCGGTTCCTTCATCGAGTCCTACCCGCTCTTCGGCCTGCGTCTTGAAGACTACGACTCGCTCTTCGCAGAAAAACTCGATCTTCTCTTAAAAATTCGCGCAAGCACGCAAGTGCACTGGTCCGGCAAACACCGCGCAGCCCTTACCGGCCAGGCGATCTACCCTCGCCCGCTGCAGGATCCGCTGCCGATATGGGTCGGCGTCGGCGGCACGCCCGAATCTTTCGTTCGCGCAGGGATGCTCGGACTTCCTCTTATGGTCGCGATCATCGGTGGTGAACCCAGACGTTTCCGGCCGCTCGTAGACCTCTACCGCGAAGCCGGGCGCCGCGCCGGCCATTCGCCCGACCGGCTGACCGTAGGTCTTCATTCGGTTGGCTTTCTCGCAGACACCACTGACGCAGCCGCGGAAATTTTCTTTCCAGGCTACGCGCACACCTTTACCGAAATCGGCAAGGAACGCGGCTGGCCCCCGACTACCAGGGCACAATTCGACGCCGTGCGCGGCCCTACGGGCGCGCTGCTGATCGGTGACGCCGAGACTGTCGCGGAGAAAATATTGTACGTGAATGAGGTACTCGGTGGCTTATCGCGCATTACGTTCCAAATGGGTGTCTCGACGCTGCCGCATCAGAAGATGTTGCGAGCTATCGAAATCCTGGGAACTCGCGTCGCGCCCATCGTGCGTAGAGAACTCGCGGCAAAACCCACGCGCGCCTGACAACCGAATTCTGCACAAGTGGATGGTTTTTCACGCAAAACGATAAGGCCGGGCGCCGGGGCCCGGCCTTCAAAAAACCTCGAATTGGTCGCGGGGGTTGGATTGGAACCAACGACCTCCCGGTTATGAGCCAAGTTGAACTGGTTCAGGAGGATGCGGCGGGAGACGAGATATCAAGCAGAGAGCTGTTAAGCCTCCAGAAGGCATATCAGGATTGGCGATACGGAAAGGTAGATCTAAACACGATGCCGTTCAAGTTCGACAGCCACCACCCTTTGATTATGCGGACGGGTTTGGAATTGGGGTTTAGAGTCTGATCGCCCGCTGAATTGGCGGATTGCTAGGGACGAACTGTGTAACTGCGGGAAATCTCATGAACCAGAAAACATGAGTAAACTCATGACCCGCGTTATCAAAATCATGGATCGCTTGGTGAAAACTCTGCCAGCAAAGTAGTCCGATAAGGCGAGCTACGCACATTCGGCGCACGGGTGCGTTAGAGATGTCCGGTAAGAGCAGCGTTTATCGGACGATAGGATTCGCGCGGCAAACAGCTGATTTTCTGCGCGGCCGGGCCGTGGATTGAAAGCGTACTGCCCGAACGCAAGCAGGCGTAGGGACACTGCCGCAGATGGCCGGTGATGGCGGTGGTGTCAACCGTACGCGCTTTCGAATATCCATAGAGCGCTCACTTGCGCTCACTTGGGAACGGGTGTTCCCACGAGTTTTGAGGTAAGATGCGCGACAATTCTATCTTGATCCGTTGTCCGGGAAATTCCCTATCGCGAGGACTGTCTTGGGGAATGGGTCCACCCTCATTGCGTTAATGCAAGCAGCCGAAGGCGGAAGTAGGCCGGCTGCAGACGCGCTGTTTAGCGCCCTTTACGCTGAATTGCGGCGAATCGCGCTGCATGAATTGGCGCGACACGGCGCGCCTATGACGCTGAGCGCCACAACGCTTCTGCACAAGGCATATATCGAAATGGCCGGAAGAGAGGGCACCTCCTTCCCGGATCGCAACAGGTTCATGGGGTATGCCGCTCGGGTCATGCGCGGCCTGATTATTGATCACGCCAGGAACCGCCAGGCTCAGAAGCGCGGTGGCCAGTTTGAAATTACCTCGCTCGAAACCGGGACCGAAAACGGCCTGGATGAAAACAAGCTCGACGAGATCAGTCAGGCGCTCGACGAACTTGCAAAGGCTGAGCCGGCGTTGGCCGAAATCGTTGATCTGAAGTTCTTCTGCGGTTTTTCATTTGCCGAAATCGCTGCCACGAGAGATGTCTCTGAACGAACCATCCAGCGCCAATGGGAGAAAGCACGCATCTACTTGCATCGCACTCTGAGAAGAGACCTGGAGACTTGACGAACTGTGCCGACGCTTACGCCTGATCAATGGCGAGAGGTAAGCCCTTTTCTGGATCATGCGCTCTCATTGTCAGATGAAGAGCGCACAACCTGGCTGACGGATTTCCGCGAGCAAAGATCAGATTTGGCCGCCCTGCTTGAAAAACTCCTCGAGGAGCATCGGACTCTCGCGCAGGAACATTTCCTCGAGCAAGAGCCGCCGCGGCCCGCGCATGATTGTTCATTGGCAGGGGAGGCGCTCGGCCCATACAGGCTCATCTCGCATATTGGCGAAGGCGGAATGAGCAGTGTCTGGCTGGCCGAGCGCATCGATGGCAGATTCGAACGCCAGGTTGCAGTGAAGTTTCTGAGACTTGCGGTTGCTTCCCAAGGGTCAGCTGAGAGGTTTAAGCGCGAAGGCAGAATTCTTGGTCAATTGGCGCACCCGAACATCGCGGAACTCGTCGACGCCGGGGTGACGACCCACGGCGAGCCATACCTCGTTCTTGAATACGTCAAGGGTCAGCAGATCGACGACTTTTGCGATCTGCGCACGCTCGGAATGGCAGCGCGAATCGACCTTTTTCTGCATGTCCTCGATGCAGTCGCGCAAGCTCACGCGAATCTGGTGGTCCATCGCGACATCAAGCCGTCCAATGTGCTCGTGACGGACCGGGGTATCGTCAAGCTTCTTGACTTTGGAATCGCCAAGCTGCTCGCGGATGAAACCAATCCCAGCGCAGCAACGCAACTCACGCTCGAAGCCGACGGTGCCATGACTCCTCTGTTCGCAGCCCCAGAACAAGTGAGTGGCGGCAAAATTACAACGGCGACTGACGTTTATTCGTTGGGAGTGCTGCTATATTTGCTGCTGACGGGACAGCATCCGACGGGGCCAGCTCCGCACTCGCCGGCTGATCTCCTCATCGCCATTACGGCAAAGGATCCGGCGCGGCCTTCGGAGGTGGCAGGCGCCCGGGACGAAGAATCAGCGAGGAAGCGGGGCGAGTCACCGGAGAAATTGCGGCGCAGTTTCCGGGGCGATCTGGACACGATCCTAGTCAAGGCGCTCAAGAAAAATCCACAGGAACGCTACGCATCGGTAGGGGCTTTTGCCGAGGATCTCCGGCGATTCCTTCGGCACGAGCCGATTAGTGCCCGTCCGGATACCCTCGCCTACCACGCCGCCAAGTTCGTGCGCCGCAACCGCACGCTCGTGACGCTTACGACTGCTGCGATTGTGCTTGTGATCGGCAGCCTTTCCACGGGGCTCTATATCGCCAATCGCGAGCGTAAGGCCGCCGAACAACGGTTCGCCCAGGTCCGCCAATTAGCAAATAAATTCGTAGCACTCGACAATGACATTAGAGGTCTGCCAGGGTCGACGAAGATCAGAATGCAAATAGTCTCTGATTCGCTGCAATATCTGACTTCTCTGGGCGCTGGCGTTCGCGGCGACAAAGACCTCGCGCTCGAAATTGCATATGCCTATGTACGAGTCGCGCACGCTCAAGGCGATCCCACTTCACCCAATTTGGGACAGTTCGCGGAAGCAAAAGTCAGCCTGGACAAAGCACAGCAATTTGTAGACGCGGTCCTCGCACAAGACCCGATGAACCAGCGGGCTTTATTCATTGCCACGACGATCGCCCACGATCGGATGGAATTGGCGAGCTTTCAGGAGCGCGACGAAGAAATACTTTCATGGGCGGACAAGACCGGCGATCTGGTCGAACGTTTTACGCATCTTCGTGGCCAGTTTACCCCGCACGACGTTTACAGCATGGGATATTTCGAACAAAACGTCGCCAAGGCGTATGCCGACACGCGGCATTTCGACAAGGCTGTGCACGCCGCCAACAGGGCCTTGGTAATCGCGCAGCCCGTTCCAGCCGCCCGTCGGGTGGAGGGGAGCGTAATGGGAACGTTAGTGATTGCTCGCTGGCAAACAGGTGACCTCGATGGAGCACTCGCTGACGCAAAAAGGGCAGTTGAGCTTCAAGAAGTCGAGGCCGCGACCGGTCACGTGTCATTGCGCGTTAATTTGGCGAACGCCCTGTCGACCGAAGGCTTGATCCTGGGGAAAGCGGACGCAGAGCCAAGCCTTGGGCGATATCACGAAGCACTGGCGCTGATCCAGCGAGGAATGGAAATCGGCGAGGATTTGGCCAGCAAGGATGCCAGCGATTACATGAGCCGGTCTCTCCTGGCTGCTACGAGCGTCCAGCTTGCCAATATATTGCGGCACGAAGATCCCGGCAAGGCTTTAATGGTCTACGACCATGCACTGTCCCGCCTCAGAGAAGTAAAGCCGGATGGCATCTCTCGGTTGGCTGAGGCGGATTTGCTCGCCGTCTCATCTTATCCTGCCCGCTGGACCGGGCGCGGTGAGGATGGCGAGCGACGCATCAACGATGCGTTCCAGCTTCTGCGCGACGTTCACGTCTACCCAGCGGATAAAGTCGAGCCGATGAGCGAGGCTGAAGACACGTTGCAGGCTCAGGCGGACGATTACGCTGAGACTGGCCAAATCGTCAAAGCAGTTGGAGCGTATCAGGAGCTCTTGGTGAAGCTCATGGCCTGGAAACCTGATGTAGAGAACGATCTTCGCGATGCGACCTGCATTGCCCGGGCTTGGACGGGGCTTGCAATTCTCCTTCGCCGTGCCGGACGCGCTAACGACGCGGCCCAATTTGAAAAACAGAGGGCGGAGTTATTCAGCCATTGGAAGACCAAGCTACCTAATGGGGATTTCCTGATTCGGCAGTCCCTGCGCCAGATCAGGCGTCTCAATGCTCCGCCGATTACCCGCAATTCGGCGGCGCCACCTAGCGCGACGAACAACCGGCCCTCTCCCCGACTCATTACGACCGAACGGCAATAGCAAAATATTCTTACGCTGTGTCGTCTTTTGCCCGCCGTTTCCGATTTCATAGGTAGGGACCCAAGAGACCCAAAAAGCTGGTTCCGGTCTCGATCCGCGCTCGGCAGTTCTCTCGTGCGCAAACGAGAACAGGAGGAAACTAGAATGACAGCAAAAAAGAAACTCCAAACCCCCAAGCCTGTGCAACCCAGCAAGTCTCCAAGGATCGCGGTCAACCACAACGAAATCGCGCTGCGCGCGTAGTCTGGCGGTGGCGCCGGAACGGTGCGCGGCAAATCCCACACCGGGGGTGGGACAAAGGAAATCGCGGCCGGGCGGCTCCGTCCGTCAGCAGCAGCGCGAGAATCACCGCACTCCGCAATCGGCCGAAGCGCTTCACGCTCAGGCGCTTCGGCTGATGTCGCGCGGGAAGTACGCGCTATCTGCGGGCCTCTTCCGGCGGGCGATTTCAGTCGCGGAGGGATGCGCCGATTCGAGCCCGCTGTACCTTGCCGCGCTCTGGAACGATTTCGGGGTCCTCTCGAAATATGCGGGCCGGTTCGAACATTCAGAGAAACAGTATCGCCGCGCCGGCTCGCTAATCTCACGCAGGGATCCGCGTTCGGCGGAGTTTCGCGCGACGCTTTGCCACAATCTTGCCGGGCTCGAACATGCACGCGGCCGATATGCGCGAGCGCTATTTTGCGCACGACGGGGACTAAGACTACGCAAAACGCTCCGCGCGACGGACCCTTCAGCTATAACTGCCGATGAAGCTGCCCTCGCCGCCATCCTGGTTGACCTTGGACGATTGCGTGAGGCGAAGGCACTGCTGCGTCGTGTCCTGCGCGCTTATCGCCGGAGGTTCGGTGGACACCACTGCGAGACGGCATCAGCGCTGGCGAATCTCGGCGCCTTGTATGCGAGAGCCGGCCGTTTTCAGGCAGCAGAACCAGCACTTCGCCGATCGCTGCATGCACTCGAGAATGTATTGGGGCGCAAACATCCACGCCTTGCCAACGTCATGAATAACCTCGCGGTAGTTTGCGCGTGCCGCGGCAAGGTCGGAGAATCGGAAGCACTGTACGAGCGCGTCCTTCGTTTGCTAAGCCGCCGAGCAGGTCCCAGCTACCCCAGCGTCGCCCTCGTCCGGGCAAATCGGAACAAACTCCAACTTGCATAGCAAAACCCTCGGTAATTTTGTGTGGCCTCCTATCATGTTTTGCTTCCCGTTTCCGATTCTGTAGATAGAGATCAAAAAAAGAGCTCCGGTCGCCTTCCGCGTCCGGCATCTTTCGCAAAGGCCCAGATAGCTTCGCAAGGGATCAGTCATCCCTCAACCTGCTTGGAGCAGGAGGTTGCCGTGCTGTAGCCCCGCGGCTTTCGTCAAATTATTGTTCTCGTCGGCTTCGCGATTTTCCTGTCTGCATTTTGTCGGTCTACTGCGGCGAACGTTATTTACGTCACCACTCTCGACGACAAAGTGAATGGAATCGGTGGCTGCTCACTTAAGGAGGCCATCTACTCCTCCACCCTGCACGAAACTCTCGAGGGCGTTCACGGCATCGCCATCAGCTACACGGACCCTGATCATTTCATCACCACACAATGCGGGCTCGGCAGCGGCAATGACACGATCATGCTACCGACCGGCTATCCTCTGCCCGTGTTCCAGCTAACCAGTGATACCAGCTGGGACGCCCACAGTCCCTACGGTCCCGCTGCGACGCCCATCATCAATTCGAACATCACCATACAAGGCTACGGCTCGACTCTCTAGTGGGCGGGCACGGGTTACGTCCGTCTGTTCGCCGTAGGTCCGGCCACGATCACCACGCCGCACGGCGTTTCGACAGCGACTAGTGCGCCGCTGTGGTCGCCCATTTCACTGTGGTCATTGCAGTTCGAGCAATTTCTCGTTCCAATTGATATTTTTCCCAACAGCTTCCTTCCTGTTCGCGGAAAGGTTCGGCGTGAAAATGGAGGTAGGCCGGATCTTGACGATTGGAACCAGGGTCGTAAATCTTTTGCCGTACCCATCGCTGTCCTGCTGCGATTGAGGATTGGCAGTGGTCGCAGAACTTGATGTCAGAGGTGATCATGCCGCTTCTCCCTCCTCGCGGACGATCTTGACGAGGCAGGCCCTCCCTGGTCAACGGACTGTCGCCGGCCACCACCTGGTTGCCAAGGAAGGGCCGCGGCAAGTAAGTGGTCGCGCTACCCGGCGTTTGCTATGCGTTTAGCTTCGTGCCAGCCCTGGCTTCGATTAATTAAGTGGTATGGAAAGTTCGCTCAGGGAGCACCTGCCTGCCAATAATCGATCCCTGGCGGTACTCTCGCCGGAAAGTCGCTCCGCTGATTCTTCGCAGCCTCAATTCGCTGATGGCAAGATCAAGGCCACGGTTGCGCGTGCTTTACACTCATCGCGCGCTTACTTCACCACCACGGTGCCGGTCATCTTCGGGTGAACCGAACAAAAGTAGGTGTAGGTTCCCGGTTTCGTGAAGGTGAAGGAAAACTTCTCATCCGTATCCATTACCTTGGACTTGAACGCCTTCGGATCATCCGCGCTGACAACGGTGTGCGGGATGTCGTCGCGGTTGGTCCAGGTAACCGTCGATCCTGCAGTCACCGTCAACGTCACCGGTGTGAAACTGAAATTATCGATTTTCACGTCGCTAATTGCCGGCGGCGGAGCATTCGCCGCGACATCCGGCGAACCGCTAAACAGCAGCCCTAAGGCGACCATCACCAGCGTCGCCAAACCAAAAACCGACATCGTTCTCCTGATCTTCATTGGATCCTCTCTAAGTTTCTTCAGAATTGATTTCCGGCCCCGCGTGGGATGTTTCACGACCTATCCCGGCGTCGACTCAACACGCGCCGCCGCGTTTTTTAACTATGAGCGGCGCGGCGCGGGAATTGGAGGGTAACCGCGCCGCTCTTGGCCTTGCTCCGTCTTGCTATACCGCATTCCCGCGGCTTTTATTCCCGGCCAATCAACGCCGCTGCCACTTTTCCCTGATCAAAACGACCAGCAAGGGCCAGGAATAAATTCACGCCTTGGGCGGTCACTACAGATGAATAGCCCTGTCGCAGAGGAAGGTTGAAACGTGCTGGACTCGCAGGAGCAGGCGCGGTTCGAGACACTCGTCCTGCCCCATCTCGACGCCGCCCATAACCTCGCCCGCTGGCTTTTGCACGGAGGCGCCGACGCCGAAGACGCCGTACAAGAGGCGATGCTACGCGCCTATCGTTTCTTTAGTGGTTTTCGTGGCGGGGATGTGCGCGCATGGTTGCTGCAGATCGTACGCAACACCTGTTTCACCTGGTTGCAGAAGAATCGTCACGGGAAAGACACGGACGAGTTCGATGAAGAAGTACACGGGCCCCTAGGCCCCACGCCCGAAACCCTTGCTATTGCAGAGGATAGTCGCGGGCGCCTTACCCGGGCTCTAGAGTCGTTGCCTTCACGCTCGCGCGAGATAATCGTCCTCCGCGAGCTGGAAGGGTGTTCTTACAAGGAGATTGCCATCATTACTTCCATACCCATTGGCACGGTCATGTCCACGCTTTCCCGTGCTCGCCGACAGCTGCAACTGGCGCTGACCGGCCCCACCGACAAGGAGTCTATCCATGATCTGTGACCGCGCCGGCGCAGTTGTACACGGCTACTTCGATAACGAACTGGATGCCGCGGGCGCCGCGGAATTCGAACTCCATCTGGAACAGTGTCCCGAATGTGTAGACGCACTCGAGGATCTGGAATCTTTGCACGCGTCCATAGGCCTCGCGCAACTCTATGAGCGAGCGCCAGCGACGCTTCGCAAGAAAATCCTTGCCAGTCTCGGTCCTGCGCGCCCTGTGGCTGTCTTTCCATCGCGCACCGTCTGGCGTTGGCTCGCAGTCGCCGCAGCAATTCTTCTGGCTACTTATGCCAGCTGGCGAGTTACTTCCTTGGGCCACAGCGGCAGCTATGACACTGTGCTCGCCGCCGAGATCGTTGACGCCCATTTGCGTTCACTGCAGCCCGGGCATCTCACCGACGTCGTTTCCACCGACCAACACACCGTGAAGCCCTGGTTCGACGGCAAACTGGATTTCTCGCCTCCCGTCCAGGATTTTGGCGATCAAGGATTCCCGCTGCAGGGTGGCCGCATTGACGTCGTTCACGGGCGCTCCGTCGCCGCTCTGGTCTATGCCCGCCGCAAGCATTTCGTGAATGTCTTCATCTGGCCCACGGATGAGAAGGACCGGGCTCCGAGTTCCGGGTCACAACAAGGATATCAGTGGTTGGAGTGGCGCAAGGGAGGACTGGAATTCTGCGCCGTCTCCGACGCCGCACCTTCGGCCCTGGAACAGCTGCACAGTCTGCTCACAAGCAACTAGCGACGGCTAGCTGCGGCGCGGCTTCAAGCCCGCAAATCATCTCGCGACGCCGCACGCTTCACGAGTTTACGGTTGCACGCGCAGTTCTGAAGGTAAGATACCTCGCTTCAGCGAGGGAACCCGATACGACGCAAAAGGTCTTGAAAGCGCGGGTCCGAGCGGAGAGGATCGAAGCCCGGCCGTAGCAGGACCCCCGGATTAAATCGCTCCTCGTAACCGATTTCCAGCCAATGCATCGCCTGATCTTTATCGCCGACTGCTGTATAAACCACAGCAACCTCCGAAGCATCCGAATAACCGCTGTTCGAATGGTTCTTCAGATCGCCCAGCAACTTCACCGCTTCACTCGTCTTGCCGGACGCGGCGAAGGCGCGAGCCAGATTCGCAATGCATGTGGGACTGCCCCCGGAAAGCTCGACTGCTTTTTGTAGCTCCGCGATCGCTTCCCCATTCATGTGTTTTTGGAGGTATGCCTGGGCGAGTTGATTGTGTGCGAGCGCAAAGTTAGGATCCATCTCGATCGTCTTACGGCTCTGGCTTATCGATTCGTCATAGAAATGCGCGATGACCAGAAGCTCCGCCAAATCGGCGTTAATGATAAGCGAAAGCGGATCCAGGTTTTTCGCTTTTCTCATTTCCTCGATGGCTTCGTCATACCGACCCAATAGACTCAAATGCCAGGCATACCAATGGTGCGCGGTGGCATAACCGGGGTTCAATTCGATGGATCGCTGGAATTCCTTCCCGGCGGATTCCAAATCCCAGTCGAACGCATCGAAGCAGAATGCCAGCGAGTTATGGGCTTCGCTGAGCGTGCTGTCCAGTTCCAGCGCTTTGATGGCCGCTGCCTTGGCTTTGGGAAAAGCTTCCTTGGGCGTCATCACCGCGTACTGCCAATCCCCCAATAAGGCATAAGTATCGGCTAAACCGGAATAAGCCTGGGCGTAATTCGGGTCCTCGTCGATTGCCTGATTGAAATAAGCCAGGGCGACTTTCAAACTATCCGGTGTTCGCTTGTTCCAGAAGTAGCGGCCTTTCAGATAGGATTCGTAAGCTTCCGGATTCACAACCCTTGCAATCTTAAGCGCAGCTTGTTCTTGTGGATTCAGCTTGATTCGAATTTGATCCGCAATGGCTTGAGCCACCTGATTCTGCAGCGCCAGCGTATCCTTCAGTTCGCCCTCATAGCTCTGGGACCACAGGTGCTTGTCCGCAGTGGCGTCGATCAATTGCGCCGTGATGCGAACTCGGTCGCCAGAGCGTAGGACCGTTCCTTCCACGATGGCGTCCACGTCCAGCTCGCGAGCAATCTGCGGCAGGGGCTTGCGTGCGTGTTTGTACGCCATCACGGAGGTGCGCGAGATCACACGCAACGCGCTGATCTGGCCCAGGTCCGAAATCAACTCATCGGTCA
>Ga0210393_10000292_pt1 | contig 45613 bp, 39 predicted proteins | sample IncBWC27OmetaG_FD_160068 | JGI IMG/M metagenome (GOLD analysis project Ga0210393, IMG submission 160068) | Forest soil microbial communities from Barre Woods Harvard Forest LTER site, Petersham, Massachusetts, United States - Inc-BW-C-27-O ... | reverse complement strand
ACCTCCGCTCAGCGAAACCATACTTCGTCGTTGATCGAAGTATTGAGCCGAACCGAATAGCTATCTCTCACGTTGGGCCCGCGGCACCTACGGAGATAGCCTATGCCAAACGCAGCGATCAAATTTAAGCCGGTTCCGGCCACAGTCGAGACGAGTTCGACGAGAGAGCGGAATCGCGAAAACTCCTCGGCCGAACGAGTTTCGGAACAACAGCCCTCGGGTCTGTCGGCATCGCTGACGCTGTTCGCCATGAGTCTCGGTTACGGCGTGGTCCAGCTCGACGTCACCATCGTCAACACGGCGCTCGATCGCATCGGCACCTCGCTCGGCGGTGGCGTGTCCGAACTGCAGTGGGTCGTCAACGCCTACACCATCGCGTTTGCTGCCTTCATTCTGACCGCGGGTGCGCTTGGCGACCGCATCGGCGCCAAACGAGTCTTCATGGCGGGCTTTGCCATCTTCACGTCCGCGTCGCTTGCTTGCGCGCTGGCTTCCAACTCGGCCGTGCTGATCGCGGCGCGAGCGGTGCAGGGATTGGGCGCCGCCGTTCTCGTCCCCAACTCGCTCGCATTGCTCAATCACGCCTATCCCGATCAACGCGGCCGCGGACGCGCGGTCGGAATCTGGGCGGCGGGCGCCAGCCTTGCGCTCACGGCGGGACCGTTGGCCGGCGGCGCATTGATCGCGCTGATCGGCTGGCGATCGATCTTTCTGGTCAATTTGCCGATCGGCATTGCCGGGCTTTGGTTGAGCTGGCGCTACGCCACGGAGACCACGCGCAATAGGCAGCGCGAGGTCGATTTGCCGGGCCAGATTTTGGCGATCGCAGCGCTTGGCTGTCTCGCCGGGACTATTATCGAGGGCGGGGCGCTCGGCTTTGGCAACGCCTTCGTGATCGCAGGCTTTGCGGGCTCGGCGCTGCTGGCCTTCCTGTTTGTCGCACAGGAAGCGCGCTCATCGCACCCGATGCTGCCGCTGTCGCTGTTTGCGCATCGGCTGTTCGCGTTGACATCGCTGGTAGGCCTGCTCGTCAACATCGCGTTCTACGGGTTGATCTTCGTATTCAGTCTGTATTTCCAGCGCGTCAACGGCCTGTCGCCGCTTCAAACGGGTCTCGCCTTCGTTCCGATGATGGGCATGGTGCTGCCGGCCAACCTTCTGGCCGCACGCGTCTCTGAACGCCTCGGCGCGCCCGCAACCATTGCCGCAGGCGGCATGTTGACGGCGCTCGGCTGCCTGATGCTGCTCGGGATCGAGTCGGGCATGTCGTACCTCAAGACGCTGGCACAACTCATGATCATCGGCGGCGGGCTTGGCCTGCTGGTGCCGCCGCTCACCGCAACGCTGCTCGGCAGCGTGGAGAAGTCACGCTCCGGGATCGCGGCCGGCGTGCTCAACGCGACCCGGCAGACCGGCAGCGTGCTCGGCGTCGCGTTGTTCGGCTCGCTGGTTGGCCAGCCGGATACGTTCATGCGCGGCGCTCACTTCTCGCTTTTCATCTCGGGGGCGCTTCTGGTGATCGCCAGCGTCGTGATCTCGCGCGGTGCGGCAAGGCGTGACTGAAGTCGTCAAGAAAGTTAAGTCTTGCGGAGAGCGAAATGCGCGCCGCAAAACGCCATCGCCGCGCCGAGGGCAAGGGCCGCAAATCCGGCCATTACACCGGCGACCGTCGGAAGCGAACTTGGTCCGGAGGCAGCCTGACCTGCGCCTGCGAGCACCAGCACGCCGACCGCGATCAGGAACTGCCGCATTCGTTGTGGAATCTGTCCCGCCGCGGCGCTGTGCATCAGTGTCGCGGTAAAATACCCGCCGCAAAATCCCACGGTTGCGATCAGCCACCACGCCAACGCCGCACTGATCGGCATGAATTCGCGGATGTCCGACCGCCAGAGGCCGCCGAGATCGAGCCCCAACCTTGCGCCAAGCATATGGACGGCGAGTGCGAGCAGCACACCCGAAATCGCAGCGGCAGCGAGGATCAGGCGGCTTGGGAATGGAGTCGTCTCAGGCATGACCTAGTGGTCCGATTCTAACATTTGCATCCCTTCGCAGCGGCCACTTTTGCAAATGTTAGAATCAAAAGGACCATCAGCAAATACTTGCTTCTAGTGTCCCGATTCCGAAGTTCGTAGCATTTTTCGGAGCCACGTTTCGAACTTCGGAATCGAAAGGACACTAGCAAACCCATTGATCTTGTGTGGCTTTGGTTCAGAAGTCCGCATGACGAACTCGCGGCAGAAATGATGCGGACTTCTGAACCGCCACACTAGTGGAGTTTAAGATTTGGCATTCGCGTTATGAATTTGCGGCTAGGTGGGAAGCGAATGTCAAATCCACTCCACTAGTTGTAGAATAGGGTAGGCGATCGGCGCAAGGCTAGAGCTCCGCAACACTGACAGGAACTTCAAATTCGCCGCACGAGTGAAGTGGATTTTAGAATCGGACCGCTGGTTTGGAAAAATCCTTTGAGGAACTTTAGCCATGACGTTCGGCCTTCTCGCATTGATCGCGTCCGCGATATTTGCCGGTGCGGCGTTCTACGTGAACTTCGCCGAGCAGCCTGCGCGGCTGACGCTCGATGATCGTGCGCTGCTCACCGAATGGAAGCCGGCCTACAAGCGCGGGGCGGCGATGCAGGCGCCGCTCGCGGTGGTCGGCTTCCTCTTCGGGATGCTGGCGTGGTGGCAGGTTTCCGATTCCGCTTTCCTGGTCGGGGCTATCATGATCATTGCGCCATGGCCCTGGACATTGATTGTCATTAAGCCGATCAACGATGCCTTGCTGGCCACGGATCTGGACAAAGCTGGCCCGCCCACGCGTGCGCTCGTTTTGAAATGGGGCTTCGTCCACGCGGTGCGAACCGTGCTCGGTGGGCTCGCGACCGCTGCATTTTTCTGGGCGTGCCTGCCGCATTAGGCGCTACCCTCAATTGCGCAACCTAGTGGCAACCCAGTGAAGGGCAGCTCCCCGCCGATGCCGTCAGCTTCGTCCGACCCAACTAGATTCGGTTATGCCTTCAGAGCATCCCTGATCGGTTCGGCCCATCAGTTCGAATTGACCGAGCAGGGACTGTCGTGGCGTATCGCTAGCCGCGCCGGCCTCTGGCCTTACGCGGACATCGCCAGCGTGCGGCTGTCCTATCGCCCGGTGTCGATGCAGGCGAGGCGGTTTCGCGCCGACATCGGCAAGATCGACGGGGGGCGGCTCGCCATTCTCTCGACCAGTTGGCAGACCGCCGCGCTGATGGCGCCGCAGGACAAGGACTACCGCGACTTCATCATCGAATTGCATGCGCGCATGGCAAAGGCCGGGAGCCAAGCCGTACTGACCGGCGGTCTTGGTCCACGGGTCTATGTGGCGGCGATTGTGTGCGTGGCGTTGCTGGCGATCGCGATGAGCGGGCTGCTGCTGCGGTCGATCGTATCGGGCGAATGGGCGGGCGCGCTGTTTCTGGTCGGCTTCGCCGCCTTATTTGCCTGGCAGGTCGGTGGTTTCATCGCCCGCAACCGGCCGCTCACCTATACGTTCGACGATTTGCCGAAAGCCTTGTTACCGTAAGGACTAAGGCGCGACATTTAACCTGGTGCGGCGGTAAGAAGTCCGCATCAGTGCCGTACCACCAGCACCGAACACTTGGCGTAGCGTACGACATGGCCGGCATTGGAGCCGAGGAAATAGGTGCGCATCGCCGGCCGGTGCGAGGTCATGACGATCAGATCGGCTTTGACTGCGGCGGCCTCTTCGAGGATCTCGTGATAGATTCCGCCCTGCCGTACGGCGGTCGAAATGCGGTCAGCTGCGATGCCGGATTCTCGCGCAACGATGGCGAGCGCTTCCTCTGAGGTCTCGCGCTGCTGCACATCGAAGTCGGCCGGAACATATTCGGCCAGCATTACCGGCGTCATCGGCAGGACATTGAGCAGCCTGACCTTGCCGTTCCAGGTGTGCGAGAGGGTAGCTGCCGTGGCGATGGCGGGCCGCGCCAGATCCGTGTCGGCAAGATCAAGCGGCACGAGGATGGAGCTGAACATCGGCGCCTCCCTGTAAGGATGCCGGAACGTCCCTGGGGAATCGGTTCCAAGGCGCGCTCGGTCGGTAAAGAACTTAGCAACAAGGCGTCGGACGTTAAAAGGGCTTTGAGCGATAGAAGTTCAATCTCCCGAGGCCTGCTTCAACAATTTGGGGCTGACGAACACCTCCAGACGGCCGCGCCGGATTCCGACATCGAGCCAGTCATCGATGTCGAAATCCAAAATCACAAGACCGGCCGTCGGCAGGTTGTCGGCCAGAGCGCCGCGCCCGGCGGGATCGCCGCGACCGGCGAGCGCAACCGCGAGCTCGTGCATTCCGGGATTGTGCCCGACGAGCATCAGCCGCTTCGGATCGGCAGTGGAGGCATTGCGAATGGTTTCGAGCAGCTGTGAGATGTCGGCGCCGTAAAGTTCCGGCGTCAGTTCGACCTGTGGCACCGGCACAAGCTCCTTCATCCTTTCCCAGGCGATCTCCCAGGTCTGTAGCGCTCGCACCGCGTGAGAAACCAGCACGAGGCTCGGGAAGGGTGGATTGCGGCCGATCCAGGCGCCAATCTCGGCAGCATCAAGGCGGCCACGGTTATCCAGTCTGCGGTCCTGGTCACGGCCGCTCGGCGCATCATTTTCGGTCTTGGCATGCCGAAGCAGCATCAAACGGCGCATGACGGTTTCCGATTCGACTCAAAGCTCGTTGGATTAATGTACAGAGTACCATCTAGTGCCCGCTTTCCGAAGTTCGTGCCCCATCGCAGCACCCACGTCCACGAACTTCGGAAAGTCATGGGCACTAGTAAATTTATCGAATCTAGTACCGCTTTATCGATCTGAAGTCCCTGATCGAAATCGCCGCTTGTGGTGCAGGGACTTCAGATCGGCGGTACTAGTGACAAGCACCAGATCAATCCCTTAAGACAACGCTATGAGCGATATCCTCACGGGCGATACCGGGGTCGGCGATGCGACCCGCGCACGGCTGACCTTCGACCTCGATGCCGACATTTGCGTGGTCGGCGCGGGGCTTGCGGGACTGACGGTCGCGCTGGAAGCGGCGCGTCTTGGCGCCAGCGTCGTCGTGCTCGAAGGCCGCCATGTCGGCTGGGGCGCTTCAGGCGGCCTGCTCGGCACGGTGATGCCGGGCTATGGTCTGGCGCTGAAGGACCTGATCGCGCGCATCGGCCTGGAGGATGCCAAAGAGCTTTGGGATTTGTCGAAACAGGGCGCCGAATATGTCCGCGCCCAGGCCACCGAACAACAGATGCCGGGGATTGCGGTCAGCGAGGGAGCGCTCCAAGTCTCCAACATCGATGTCGGCGACCGTCTGATCAGCGAACTGCAAATGCTGGGCGAGGACTTCGGAACCGAAGTCGAGGGATGGCAAGTCGATCAGGTCCGCGCGCAACTGAAGACTGATCGCTATTTCCACGGCATCCATTTTCCGAAAGCCTTTCAGGTCGACGGCCGCAAATACCTGCAGGGCCTGGCGGCGCTGGCGAAGCGGGCAGGCGCGCGGATTTTCGAAGAAACGCCGGTGGTCGGCATCGACGCATCCGGAATCCGCAAGCGCATCGTCACGCCGTCGGCGCGGTTGCGCGCCTCGCACATCGTCCTGGCCGGCAACGTTCATCTCGGCGCGCCCTCGCGGCGTCTATCGGAGACGCTGCTGCCGGTCTGGCGCTATGCCGGGATTACCGAGCCGCTCGGCGATCGCCTGACGGACGCGATCGCCTTCAAGGGATCGGTGATCGATACTGACGGCGTCGATCAGTTCCGGATCGTTGACGGTGATCGTCTGATGTGGGCAAGCCCCGAGACCACCTGGGATGCCCGCCCTCAGCGATTTGCCTCCAGCATCGCGCGCCGCATCCGCACGATCTTTCCGCAGCTCGGGAGGGTGCAAGTCACGGACGTGTGGGGCGGGGCCATCGGCCAGACCGTGCATGGCATGCCGCAGATCGGCCAGTTGCGCCGGGGTCTTTGGGTGGCGAGTGGCTTCGGCCGGCAAGGATTGGGGACGAGCGCGATGGCGGGACAGCTGATTGCCCGCAGCGTTCTCTGGGGCGACGAACGTTGGCGGCTGTTTTCGCCGTTCGAACTGGTGTGGGCGGGCGGCGCCACCGGGCGGGTCGCGGGGCAGCTGATTGGAATGTGGGAACGCGGAAGTTCCGCTGCCGCCGGTGCGCTCGCCCGTTACCGCGAACGGCTGCGCGCGCAGGAGCGTATCCGCGAGGCGCGGTTGGCCGAAGCTAACAGGCTTGCGGGAATAGGGCCGTCGCGGCCCCGGCCACCGCCTGGCCCAAATCCAAATCAACGTAACCGCCCGCCTGCCGAGCACCCGGAGCCCTCGGTGGCAGGAAGCTCCACCGAAGGGGGCTCCTGAGGCCACTTTTATCGTCCGTACTCGCAGGAACGTGAGAAATTGTCCGTCGGACGGGTGTAACTTTCTCTCTTGCGGCCCGTATTTGGCACAGAACCTATATTACGCCTCGCACGGAGATATCAGATGATCGATCGCCGTATCCTGCTTGCTACCACTGCCGGCTTGTTTGGCTTTGCGGCGCTGCGCTGGCTGCGCGGTGAACCCGCGAACGCCGCCGAAAAGTTCGAGGTCGAAAAGACCGACGCGGAATGGCGCGCCCAGCTGACGCCGCAGCAGTATGAAATCCTGCGCAAGGAAGGTACCGAGCGTCCGTGGACGAGCCCGCTGCTGAAGGAACACCGCAAAGGCACCTTCGCCTGCGCCGGTTGCGACCTGCCGCTGTTCTCGTCCGAGACGAAGTACGAAAGCGGCACCGGCTGGCCGAGCTTCTATCAGCCGCTGGATAATGCCGTGGGCAAACGGGAAGACCGCACCTTCGGCATGCTGCGGAGCGAAATTCATTGTCGTCGCTGCGGTGGCCATCTCGGCCACGTCTTCGATGACGGTCCGAAGCCGACCGGCCTGCGCTACTGCATGGACGGTTTTGCGCTGCAATTCCATCCAGCATCTGCAACGGCGAGCTAGTCCGGGCTCGCTCTAATTTTCACGCGTTTTCTTCACGCGAACCGGTTCCCACTTCGCTCGAAAACGCTATTGCGGAACTTTGCTCCCGGCAATTGTTGCCCGCCCGGCAATTGTGCCCCGGTCCTCCGACCGGGGCTTTTTTGTTTAAGTACCTGAAATAACTCGCATCCCGTGTTTGGCACGGCGATTGCGATGTCTCCCTCGAGCAAGGCCATGCGTGGACGGACCGTCCGCGCGGCCTCCGGATCGAATGTGGAGACAAAGTTATGGGTATCTTCGACGCGCTTACGACAGCGGTGAGCGGCCTGCAGTCTCAATCCTTCGCGTTGCAGAACATCTCGGGCAACATCGCGAACGCCTCCACTGTCGGCTATAAAGGTATCGACACCAGCTTCGAGGATCTGATCCCCGACGCGCTGAACCCGCAATCGCAGGTGGCGGGTGGCGTCAAAGCGCTCGCGCAACAGACCATCACCACCCAGGGCACCGTTTCGGCTTCGACGGTCGCGACCAACATCGCGATCAACGGCGACGGCTTCTTCGACGTGCAACAGCCGACCGGCGTCACCGACGGCACCCCGACCTTCAACGGCATCACCGACTATACGCGCGCCGGCGATTTCCAGGTCAACGCGCAAGGGTATCTGGTCAACAGCGCCGGCTACTACCTGATGGGCACGGCGGTCGATCCGAAAACCGGCAACCCGCTCGGCAGCGTGCCGACGGTCCTGCAATTCAACAACAACTTCGTTCCGGCGCAGGCGACGACAGCGATTCAATATGCCGCGAACCTGCCGACCGTGCCGGTAACGACGGCCAGTCCGAATGCCCCGACCGGCTCGATCGTCGCCAAGGGCGGTCTCAGCGGGTCCGACTTCGGCGCCAACAATCCGACGGTAACGGGAACGCCGCCGGCGGCATTCACCAACACATCTGACGTGGGTAACAACGCCGTGGACAGTGGCGGCAATGCAATTACCAGCACCACGCCATTGAGCAGTTTGGTCCCGGCTGTCGCCAGCGGTGACACGATCACCGTCAACGGGGTGGTCATCAACTTTGCAGCCTCCGCCACCCCCTCCCTTCCGACGTCGCCATACACGATCACCCCCGCTAGTGCGGGTCCTCCGGCCACTCCTGCTACGCTCTCTCTCAACCCCGGCAACTCGGTTGGGGATCTTCTCAGTGCTATTGACCAGATCACCGGCAACACCGGCACGGGATCGACCCCCAGCAGCGTCGACGGGACAACCGGCAAAGTCACGCTGAACTCGGGCACAGCTTTCACGACAGTTACGGCGACGGGTCAAACGATCGGCAACGGTCTTACCGTCACTGCCGACTCCGCTGGCATCTTCAAGTCACTGGGCTTCACAACCTCGACCAGCACGCTGCCGGCAGCGCAGCCGACCGGCGGCGGTTTCCCGGGCCACGGTGTTGTCGTCGCCTCCGACGTCACGACCTTCGACAATGAAAGCATCAGTGGCGGCGCCATCACCGTCTACAACTCGGCCGGCACACCGGTTAACGTCCAGCTTCGCTGGGCCATGACCGCCCCCGGCACCTGGAATCTGTTCTATCAAAGCGACCCGAGCGCCACCGGTAACGCGGCCGCCTGGACCAACGTCGGTACGAATTTCACCTTCAACTCCAACGGCAACCTGACCAGTCCCACCGGAGGCGGTATCACCATTCCGGGCCTCACCGTGGGCGGTCAATCCGTTGGCGACGTCCAGCTGAACTTCGCTTCCGGCGCCTTGACTCAATTTTCTTCGACCAGCGGCACCGCGACCGTTGGCCAGATCACGCAGAACGGATTTGCCGCGGGCCAGCTCCAGTCGGTCGCCATCAACAACAGCGGCACGGTGGTCGGCACCTTCTCCAACGGCCAGAACATCGATCTTGCCGCGATCACATTGTCGCACTTCAACGGCACGAATTACCTGCAAGCGCTTGACGGCCAGGCCTATGCGGCCACCGAGCAGTCCGGTGCGGCGATCCAGGGCGCGTCCGGAACGATCTCGGGCTCGTCGCTCGAAGGCTCCAACACCGATATCGCCGATGAGTTCACGAAGCTGATCGTGACCCAGCAGGCGTATTCGGCCAACACCAAGGTGATCACCACGGCCAACGACATGGTTCAGAGTTTGCTGAACGTGTTGCGTTGAAGGTCGTGATTTAGTCCAAGGCGGGCGATAAAGATGGGTTTGAGTGCTGCCCTTGCCAATGCGATGTCCGGCCTGACTGCTAATCAGGCCTCGCTCGCGATTACGTCGTCGAATGTCGCCAACGCCAACACGACCGGCTATGTCGCCGAGTCCGTCAACCAGATCGAGGAGCCGACAGGTGGTGCCGGCGCCTCGGCTCTGGTCACCGGCGTCAGCCGTGACATCGACACGTTCGTTCAGAGCCAGTTGCGGACCGAGACCGGCGGAGCGGGTTTTGCCAATCAGACCTCGAATATCCTTACCCAGCTGCAAAGCATTTACGGCACGCCCGGAGGCACCGGCACGCTGGAAACGGCGCTCAATAATTTCAGCTCCGCGATCCAGGCGCTTCAGACCTCTACGACCGGGTTATCGGCCCAGACGACGGCGTTGAGCGCGGCGCAGGCGCTCGCACAGCAACTCAATACGACATCGCAGGGCATTCAGACGCTGCGCAGCAATGTCCAGCAGGACATCGGCAACTCGGTGGCGCAGGCCAACACCGACTTGAAGCAGATTGCCGCGCTCAACACCAAACTCCAGAGCTTGAGTCCGACCGATCCTTCCGCAGCGACCCTGGAGGATCAGCGCGACAGCGCCATCAACGACCTGTCGAACCTGGTCGACGTCAAGGTCACGGTCGATAGCTCCAACCAGGCCAACGTGTTCACCTCGACGGGTATTCAACTCGTCGGCGACGGGCTCGCTTCCCAGTTCAACTTCACCTCGCCGGGAACGCTGAGCCCGACGTCGCTGTACAATGCCAATCCGGCGCTGTCCGGCGTCGGCTCGCTGACCATTTCGCTTCCGAACGGCTCGAGCCTCGACGTCGTCTCCAACAACGTGATTTCATCGGGGCAGATCGCAGCCGATCTTCAATTGCGCGACACCACCCTGGTGCAGGCGCAGGCTCAGGTCGATCAGCTCGCCGCGACGCTTTCAAGCTCGCTGTCGGACCAGACGACGCAGGGCACCGCGGTTACGCCCACCGCATCGACGTCCGGTTTCACGCTCGATCTGTCGAACGTGCAGGCGGGCAACACGGTCAACCTGACCTACACCAACCCGGCCGGCGTTCAGCAGCAGGTGCAGATCGTCGCCGTCGACGATCCGAAAGCGCTGCCGCTGCCGAGCCAGCCGGGCGCGAGCCCGCAGGTGATTGGGATCGACTTTTCCGGCACCACCGCTTCGGTGGCGTCGCAGCTGAACACGGCGCTCGGCCAGGCCGGCCTGTCATTCTCCAATACATCCGGCAACACGTTGCAGGTCGTCACCAGCTCGGCCTCCCACGTCACGATCAATTCGGCCTCGACCACGACCACGGTGACGTCGCTGACCAGCGGCAGCGCGCAATTGCCGTTGTTCACCGACTCCGGTTCGCCCTATACCGGCGCGATCACCAGCAGCGGCTCCGAAATGACGGGGCTCGCCAGCCGCATCGAGGTCAATCCGGCGCTGCTCGCCAATCCGGCGAACCTAACGACGTACAGCACCAATCCGCCGACGCCGGCCGGCGACAACACGCGCTCGGACTTCATCTTCTCGCAGTTGACGACGTCCAACTTCACCTACTCGCCGAAAACCGGTCTCGGTTCGACGGCGGCGCCGTTCACCGGCACCATCGGCAGCTATTTGCAGCAGTTCGTCAGCCAGCAGGCGGCCGCGGCCAGTTCCGCGACGCAGTTGCAACAGGGCCAGAGCGTCGTCGTCAGCACGTTGCAGCAAAAATTCAATTCGACTTCGGCGGTCAACATCGACAGCGAACTGTCGAACCTGATCGCCTTGCAGAATTCCTATGCCGCCAACGCTCACGTGATGTCGGTCGTTCAAAGCATGATGCAGACCCTGATGCAGGCCCAAGTGTAAGGTGATTACCAGATGGCGATAAACAGTATCGGCTTCAATAATTCGCTGTTCGGCCAGGCGGTCCTGAACCTCAACAACCAGTTGACGAACCTGTCGACGCAGCTCGCGACCGGCGAGAAGTCGACCACCTATTCGGGCATGGGCTCCGGTGAAAGCTTTGCGATCGCCGCGCGGTCGCAACTGTCGAACATCTCGGCGTTCAGCACTACGATCACCAACGTCAACACCAGCATCAACGCCGCCAACACCGCGTTGCAGTCGTTGTCGAGCATCTCCACTACGGTGCAGAGCGACGCGGCTTCCACGCCGCAGGATATCAACAGCACCGGCCAGACCATCGGACAACAGAATGCGTTGACCGAGCTTTCCTCGATGGTGGGTATTCTCAACACCCAAGCCGGTGACCGTTTCCTGTTTTCCGGAAGCGCCATCAACACGCCGGCGGTTGCCGACGCCACTGCGATCCTCAACGGCAGCGGCACCCAGGCCGGCCTGAAACAGGTCATTGCCGAACGCGCGGCAGCCGACGGCACCACCGGCCTCGGCCGCCTTACGATCTCGACGCCGACCACCACGGGAACGGCGCCCGCTACGACGACGTCGTTCTCGGTCGCCGAAGACGCCGCCGGTTCGCCGTTCGGTCTGAAACTGAGTTCGGTGACGTCGTCGCTGACGGGAACGACGGTGACCGGTCCGTCCGGTTCGCCGGCCGCGGTATCGTTCAGCTTCGGCTCGACCAATCCCAATCCGGGCGACGCGGTGACGCTCAGCTTCAATCTGCCGGACGGCACGACATCGTCCGTGACATTGACGGCATCGAGCACCACGCCGGCGCCGGCCAACAACTTTGCGATCGGTGCGACGCCGGCAGCCACGGCTGCCAATCTCAACGCGGCGCTGAACACGGCGATCGGCACGGTGGCGAATACGGACCTAGTCGCGGCTTCCGCGGTTGCCGCCGGCAATGACTTCTTCGATCCCTCCAGCAGCGCGGTCGGAAGCGTCGCCACCAACCAGCAGACGCCGGCAGCGCCGATCACGAGCGCAACCGCGTTGTCGGGCAGCGCGGGCTCGAATTCGCTGACCACGGGCTTTCAAAACGGCGACGCCATCACCGTCGATGGCACGACGATTACGTTCTCGAACAACCCGACCTCGTTGACGGGACCGAGCTACAATATCAACCCGGCTAGCGGCACGGTCGGCAATCTCTTGTCGGCGATCGATTCGATCACCGGCACCTCGACGCCTTCCAGCATTGACGGCGGCGCCATCACGCTGAACACGCCCAACGCCGCCAGTTTTTCGATCACGGCGTCGTCCTCGGACCCGAACGCACAGGCCGCGCTGGGGGCGTTGGGTTTTGGCTCGGGCAATGCCAACACCACCACCAATGCGTCCGGCACCACCATCTCCGCGCCGCAGCCGCCGCTGCGCGTTCCATCGCCGGCGGCCACCGCGACCACGCTGGTCAACGGCTCGGCCGACACGGTTGCCTGGTACACCGGAAACTCCTCGGCCGATCCGCGTTCCTCATCCAACGCCCAGATCGATTCCGGGATTACGGTCAATTATGGCGCCCAGGCCAATGAGCAGGCGATCCGCCAGCAGCTCCAGGGCGTTGCGGTTTTCGCGGCGGTGACCTTTTCGCCGACCGCGACCAATTCATCCGCACAGGCCGCGGCCCTTTCCTCGCGCATCGCGACCAACCTGACATCGCAGCCGGGGCAGCAGACGATTGCGGACATTCAGACCGATTTCGCCGCCGCCCAGACCCAGATGCAGGCCGCTACCGCACGGCAGACCCAGACCCAGACCCAGCTCCAGAACCTCGTCGACAGTACCGAGACCGTGTCCACCGACCAGGTCGCAAGCCAGATCCTGCAGCTGCAAACGACCTTGTCGGCTTCCTACCAGACCACTTCGATCCTGGCCGGGTTGAGCCTGACCAAGTTCCTGGTGCCGGGCGGCTAAAGTTAAAGGCAGTCCGTGAGAGCGGCGAGGGTACTTTCGGGACGCCATAAAGCTTTCGTTAACCATAGCTGTTTACTTCTCTTAACGCGGGTTAACGCCGCGTTAGCTCCCATTGGCGCTCTTTATCGCACCGCCTGGGCTGAGATGCCGGAGGGCGTGGAGTCTTGGCAATGCTGCACGGTAGCGTTCGATTCCAGGTGTCGGAGACGGAGGGCCTCGCGGGCCGGCCGCGGTCGGCTTCCGCGATGGCCGAACTGTTCACGCCGCTCAATTTGCTGCTGGCGGCCGGCGGCGATACGCGGCTGACGATCAATCCCGCAAGCGGTTTGAACGAATATGGCTGTCAGCCGTCGCCTTGCCCGGACACACTGAGCTTTTCCTCGAGCACGGCGACGTCGATTTCAGCGCGCGCCTATGATCGCGCGGAAGCCGCGCGCGACACCTTGATGCGGTCGGCGATCGAGGTCGGGATCGAAGCTGCCTTCGACGCCCGCGTCGAAGCGATGCGGGACGAATTGAAGGCTCATCTTGGTCTTGCGCCTGACGTTGCCGATGTCGTGTTTTCTCCGTCCGGCACGGATTCGCAACTTCAGGCGCTGTTTCTGGCGCGCGCGCTGCTCGGACCCGACCTCGTCACGGTTGTGGTCGCGGCCGACCAGACCGGCAGCGGAACGGTCAATACGGCGCGCGGCTGCCATTTCAGCGTAGCAACCTCGAATGGAAGCCGGGTTCAAAAGGGCGAACCGATTGCGGGCCTCGCCGGTGCTCTGACCAGCGTCACGCTTCCGTTGTTCGATGGAGCCGGGCAGGCGCATTCGGCTGCCGCCAACGATTCAATGGTGTTCGACGCCGTCGAACGTGTCGTCGCGGGCGGCAGTAAAGTTTTGCTTCAGGTCATGGACGCCTCGAAATTCGGCTGGCGCGCACCGAGCGATGAATGCCTAGAAGCGATCACGGCGCGCTGGCCCGATGACGTTCAGGTCGTCGTCGATGCCTGCCAGATGCGCATTGGCCGGCCGCGTTTGCGAAAATATCTTGCGCGCGGCTATATCGTGATCGTCACGGGATCGAAGTTTTTCACCGGGCCGCCCTTCAGCGGCGCGTTGCTGGTGCCGGGCGAGTTCGCGTCTGTTCTCAACGCGACCAGCGCCGTTCCGGCGGGTCTCCTTGAATACATCAGTTGCAGCGACTGGCCGCAGAACTGGCCGCTTCTGCGCGCGCGCTTTCCGGTCAGGACGAATTTCGGCCAATGGCTGCGATGGGAAGCCGCGATCGAGGAAATCGGCGCCTATTACCGCGTGCCGGATTCTTTTCGCAACGTCGCGCTTCAGAGCTTCGGCGAGGCGGTCGAACGCTTGATCGCGGCATCGCCCTCGCTCGATCTCTTGCCCTGGCAGGAACGTCCGCTGGATGATGCCGATGAAGAGATGGCGCAGAGGACGATCTTTTCCTTTGTGATCCGGCAAGGCGATCGCGTTCGCTCGCTTTCCGAATGCAGGACGCTATACCGCGCGCTCGCCGGCCACGTCGCGCCCGGCGACTTGAAGCCGGCGGCGCAAGCCTGCCTCATCGGCCAGCCGGTTGCCTTGGGGGGCGACTCCCAGCCGCCCGCCGCACTTCGGATCAGCGCCAGCGCGCGTCTTGTCTCGGAGGCTTGGTCTCCCGACACGGAAACGGCTCATCGCAACCTGCAACGCGCCATCGATCAGGCCGCGAGTGCGATCGAAAATCTTGAATCCCTGCTCGTCGATCTGGACGGGCTCAAACCGATGGATGCATCTCATGGATGGTGAGAATATCGCGACCGGCCTTGCGCGCTATCCGAGCGCGGATCGAATCGGCTTTGCCAGGTTGACGACGATGGCGTTCGAAGGCGCCGACCTGCGCCCCCTGCGCGACCAGTTGATCGGCAGGATTGCCAACGGCACCGCGGAGGCAGGCGAGGGCCTCGATCTGTCGCTGATCGCGCAACTTCTCGGCGACAAGCAGACCGGCATGGCGATCCAGGCGGAAGTGCTCGCCTTTCATCAATTGTATCGCTCGCCCTGTTCGTCGGAACAGCCGAAATTGCGGGTGCTGGCGCTGGCAGCCGCGATCGACATGGGCGGCAACACCCCGATCGAGTTTCTCCTGGAAAATTCCGGCATCGAGTTGCAGACGCTTTATGTCGTCGCGGGCGTCGATTTGCCGATGCCGCTTCCCGAACATGATGTGGCGATCGTGATTGCCTCGGATTCGGAAGAATGCGCCGACGCCCTGCGCAAGGTCGATTCGATGGCGCCGCGCTGGCCGCGGCCGCTGCTCAACAGGCCCGGTTCGGTCCGCAACCTCGATCGCGACAAGCTGCATGGCCTGTTGCGCGGCATCGACGGAATTGAGATTCCCGCAACCCATGGCGTGGCGCGGGCCGAGTTGATGGCGATCGCCCAATCGCCGGAAGATATTTCCAATGTCGCGCCCGATTTGAAATTTCCGGTCATTGTACGGCCGCGCGGCTCGCATGCCGGCGTCGGGCTCGTCAGGATCGACGATGGCGCGGCCATGGCGCGATATCTTTCCAAGCGGACTGAAGAAGCGTTTTTCGTCTCGCGCTTTGTCGACTATTCCAGTCCGGACGGCCTGTTCCGCAAATACCGGGTCGTGTTCATCGACCGCAAGCCCTATGCCTGCCACATGGCGATCGCCGATCGCTGGGACATCTGGTATCTCAATGCGGGCATGACGCAGAGCGCGGAGAAGCGGAGCGAGGAGGAGCGCTTCATGCGCGACTTCGATTACGGTTTTGCGTTTCGCCACAGAAACGCGCTCGCCGCTGTCGCCGGCCGCGTCGGTCTCGATTATTTCACGATCGACTGCGCGGAGAATAAAAACGGCGAGCTTCTGATTTTCGAAGCCGACAACACCGCCGTCGTGCACAACATGGATTCGCCGGAAGTGTTTCCCTACAAGGCACCGCAGATGCGCAAGATCTTCGACGCGTTTGCGGCCATGCTGGTTCGCGCCAGGCCTGCTCGCGAGCAGGCGGCTTAAACCCTTCGGCCGGTGGCCAGCGCAGTTCCGGCCTGCGCGGCTCTTACTGCATGCCGACCAGCGTCAGATCAATGAACCACGACTGCGGCGAGATGAATCCCTTGACCTTGGGGCTCATCGCGCGCGGGTTGAGATCGTGGACGATGTAAAGCCAGGGCGGATTGTCCACCAGCCGCTCATGGGCTTTACGAAGGGCGGCCGAAATGGCGGCGGGATCGCTCGCTTCGGCCAGCGTCGTCAGCGCTTCGTCAAAGGCGTCGTCTTTCCATTGTTCGAAGTTGAAGCCGTTCGGCGAAAAGTTGGCCGAGGAAAAATAGCGCGCCATGACGCCGACGTCGGAAGAAGGCGATGAGACGTTGAGCACCATGGCCCCTTTCAGGTTGGGACTGTCGGGCGTAGCCCGCCCGGCATTGAGCAGGATCTGCCATTCGACCACGTCGAAGCTGACATCGACGCCGCAGGCCTCTTTCAGATTCTGCTGAATGAATTCGTTCATCGGCAGCGGCGACATCTGTCCCGAGCCCGAGGTCGAGATCATCGCTTTGAAGGCGAGCGGCTTGTCCGGCGTGAAGCCGGCTTCCGCCAGCAGCTTCTTGCCCCTGGCCGGATCGAACGTATAGCGGTTTTGCGGCGCCCCGAAATTCGGGTCGCTCGCCTTGAGCCAGCCCGCGGACGGCTCGGCCGTGCCGTTGAGAAGCGTCACGAGGCCGTCACGGTCGATGCAATAGTTCAGCGCCTGTCTCACTCGCACATCTTTAAACGGACTCGTCGCTGCGCCGATGTTGTAGAACCACGGCCAGACATGCGGGTAGGAGCCGGTCGCGATGGTGAAGCCGGCCGCCTTCAGCGAGGCGATTCCGTCCGGCGGCGGCACCTCGATCCAGTCGACCTGGCCGGAGCGCAGCGCGGCTAGCCTTGTATTGGCTTCGGGGATCGGCATCAGCACGACATGGTCGAGTTTCGCTTTCTTGTCCGGATCCCAGTATCCATCCCAGCGGTCGAGATCTACTTCCTGTCGCGGAACGACCTTGGTGATGCGAAGCGGTCCGGTGCCGGCGGCCGGCAATGTTGCGACCTTGGTCCAGTCGTGGCCGGCTTTCTCGAACGACGCCGGCGACGTGAAGAGAATATAGACCGCCATGTAGGGAAAGTAGGAAGCGGGTTTGGTCGTCGTGATCGCAACCGTGCTGTCGTCGATCTTCTTGTAGGATGCGAGCAAAGGCGCGCGGGCACGTGTGATCGCGGATCCCGGAAGTTCATATTGCGGGCTGTCGTTCTTGAAGTAGCGATCGAGATTCCAGATCACGGCGTCGGCGTTGAAATCGCTGCCGTCGTGAAACTTCACCCCATGACGAAGATGAAAGATCCAGGTCTTGTTATCGTCGGGAGCCTGCTCCCATTTCTCGGCCAGCCCCGGGCGCAGATCCGCCACACGGTCCGTGCGGCTTAAGTCCCAAAGCACGAGACCCTCGAAAATCGGATAGCCGAGAAAGCGCATGCCCTCGAAACCGTTGTTGGGCATGCCCGTCGTTGTCGGGATGTCGGAGGCGGTCATGGCGATGCGAAGGGTGGTTTCGGCATGTGCACCTTGCCAGCCAAAGAACGCCATCAGGGTGGCGACAGGGAAAATCCGGAAAAAACGCATGGCCTCACCTGTTGTCGTGGGGGTGTTATGCAGCCTCGATTATGACCCTCGATGCAAGTTGCGGACCAAATAAAAGGCAGCGGCCGGTCGGATCGGCGTCGCGCGGGGTATCAGCCGAACGAGCCTGAAAATGATAGCCTTCTCAGCGACAAATGATTCGAAGGCGGTGGCCGCGCGTCGCGAGATTCCATAAGCCTTCGGTGCCGGAGCGTTATCTTGTCTGCTCAATGGAAAAGCGCCTCTGCGCGAATGCCGAACCTGGCGCGCTTGCAGCGGCAAGCCATGAGTTCGTGCGAGCAGGGCCATTTCGACAAGGCTGAAAGGCTGTGCGCCGCGATACTGGAATATCGCGGCGACGATTTTGACGCGCTGCATTTGCTGGGATTCATCCACCTGCAACGCGGCCGGAACGTCGAAGCAATCGGCTTTCTGACGAAGGCCGTGAGGGTCAATGCCACCTCGATCGACGTGCTGTCGAATCTTGGCCTCGCGCTCCAGAATGCTGGACGATTTGAGGAGGCTATCGCGCAGTATCGCAACGCGCTGACGCTGGCGCCGCGTCATCCCGAAATCCTCTACAATCTCGGCAACGGGTTTCTCGCGCTGGATCGCATCACTGACGCGCTCGCAAGCTACGATAAAGTGCTGGCGGTCAACCCCTCCCATGTCGGCGCGCGCGTCAATCGCGGCAACACGTTGCTGCGTTTCAACCGGCCGGTGGATGCGTTGGCGAGTTACGACCACGCGCTCGCGCTGATGCCCGATCATCCGCAAATCCTGACCAATCGCGGTCATGCGCTGCGCCGGCTCGACCGGCCCGAGGAAGCGCTGGTCAGCCTCAACGCGGCGCTGGCAAAGAGCCCGGATTTTCCCGAGGCTCATTTCGAAATGGCCCTTGCTCACCTGACGCTCGGCGATTTCAAGGCCGGCTGGAAGGCTTATGAATGGCGCTGGAAAACCGGCGCGTTTGCCGACAAGCGGCGCGCGTTTCGTCAACCGCTATGGCTCGGCAACACGCCGCTTTCCGGCAAGACCATCCTGCTGCATGCCGAGCAGGGATTTGGCGATACGATTCAGTTCATCCGCTATGCGCCGCTGCTCAAAAGTTCCGGCGCGCGCGTCCTTTGCGAGGTTCAGCCGGAACTGATGCCGCTGCTCGCTCCATTCGATGGCATCGAGGTCGTTGCCAAAGGCGCTGTGCTGCCGCCCTTCGACCTGCATTGTCCGTTGCTCTCATTGCCGCTGGCCTTCGGCGCCGAGCCCACGACGATTCCGGCCGGAGTTCCTTATCTCAGCGCACCCGCAAGCCGCGTCGCCTATTGGCGCGACCGCCTTCCGCCCGGGGATCTGCGTGCCGGCTTCGTCTGGTCCGGCTCGCGCGCCCACAAGAACGATGCCAATCGTTCGATCGCGCTTGCGCGGCTCGAACAGCTGTTCGCGAACCTGCCGTTGGCTTGCTTCAGCCTGCAACGCGAGATGCGCGATGCCGATCGCGAAGTCTTGCGGCGGCTGCCGAACCTGATCGATCTGGGGCCCGAGCTTTCCGATTTCGCGGAGACCGCCGCCGTCATCTCGTTGCTGGATGTCGTGGTTTCGGTCGACACCGCGGTGGCCCATCTGGCGGGCGCCTTGGGCAAGCCGGTCGTGATCCTGCTGCCTCACGCGGCGGATTTTCGCTGGATGCGAGATTGCGATGACACGCCCTGGTACAGAAGCGCAAAACTGCTGCGGCAGCCGGTTTTTGGCGACTGGGACAGCGCCATCCGACGGCTGGCCGGTGAATTGCGCGGGATTGCTGAGGCAAAAACAGGGGAGGCCTGAGCCATTAGGATTTCGTTAACCACGTCTGTTTACTGATTGGTGACGATTGCGGCGACGAGTTGTCGTCCAAAGTGGGCCGCAGGGAGCGCCTCATGACCGAGCAAATTCACCTCGTGGTGGCCACGCCCTGCTTCGGCGGCCAGGTTTCCACCCTCTACGTCAATTCGATATTCGCCCTACAGCGCGCGGTGCGTTCGCTGTCGAATGTGCGGCTCAAGATCGAACTTCGCGATGGCGATGCGCTGATCACGCGCGCCCGCGCCAACCTGATGACGTCGTTTCTCGACGATCCCACGGCGACCCATCTTCTGTTCATCGACGCCGACATCGGCTTCACGCCCGATCAGGTGTTCCGGCTGATCGAGTCCGCGGCGGATGTCGTGGCCGGCGTCTATCCGATCAAGCGCGTCAACTGGGAGAAGGCGCAGCGCGCGTTTGCGGCCGGACGGCCGAATGTGCCGGCGGCTTCGCTCGACTACGTGCTCGAGATCAACGATCCCGATCATGTCGCGGTCGTCAACGGTTTTACGCGGGTTCGCTACGCCGGGACCGGATTTCTGATGATCCGCCGCCACGTCTTCGAAAAGATGTGCGCGCATCCGGACTATGCGCCGCTGCAATTCTTTCGCGAGCACTCGCATGACGCATTGGCAGGAAGCCCGAACCGCTTTGCGCTGTTCGAATGCATGATCGATCCCGCGACCGGCACCTATCTCAGCGAGGATTTCGCTTTCTGCAAACGCTGGACCGACATCGGCGGCGAAATCTGGGCCGATCTTCAGAGCAGCCTCGACCATGTCGGCCCGTCGGTATTTCGGGGTAACGTCGCCTCGCAGTTTGCAAGCCCGGCGCAGGCGAGCGATGCAGCCTGAAGCAGCACTTTCACCTCGAACCGGCATTCCCCGGCCGCGCTGCGCCGAGCATATCGGTCTTGCCAGACTGACGAGAGCGTTCGAGGCAGGCCACGACCTTCGCCCGTTGTGGCGACGGCTGATTGCGCGCCTGCTCGACGGCAGCATCGAAGCGGGCGAGGGGCTCGATCTCGCGCTCATCGCGCAACTGCTTGGCGACAAAGAAGCCGGCCTCGCGATCCAGCAGACGATCCTCGCTTCGCATCAATTGTTCCGGTCGCCTTGCGCAGCAAAACCTCCCCATTTGCGGGTTCTGGCGCTGGCGGCCGCCAGCGATATCGGCAGCAACACGCCGATCGAATTCCTGCTCGAAAGCAGCGGCATCGAGTTGACCACGCTTTATGTGATGCCTGATATCGATTGGCCCAACTGGCTGCCCGATCACGACGTCGCCATCGTGATCGCGTCCGATTCCGACGATTGCCGCATCGCCTTGGAAAAGATCGCCCGCGTCGCGCCGAACTGGCCGCGGCCGCTGCTCAATCCGCCTGAACTCGTCGGCCATCTCGATCGCGACAAGTTGCACGGCCGGCTCGGTGGCATCGAAGGACTTGAAATCCCGCAAACGATAGGCGTGACGCGCGAGCAGCTTTTGAAGCTTTCACAATCGGCACTCGTACTTTCCGGCGTCGCTTCCGATCTTGCCTTTCCCATCATTGTGAGACCGCGCGGTTCGCATGCCGGCAAAGGCCTTGCAAAGCTTGACGACGTCGGCGCGATCGAGCGCTATCTCGGCGAACATGCGGAAGACTTGTTCTTTGCGTCGCGCTTTGTCGATTATCGCAGCGATGACGGTCTGTTCCGAAAATACCGCATCGTCCTGATCGATGGGCGGCCCTATGCGTGTCATCTTGCCATCGCCGATCGCTGGGATATCTGGTATCTCAACGCGCAGATGGCGCAGAGCACTGGCAAGCGCCGTGAGGAAGAGACTTTCATGCAGGTGTTCGATGCCGGCTTTGCGCAGCGTCATGGCGCGGCGTTATCCGGCCTGTCGAAGCGCATCGGGCTTGACTACTTCACGATCGATTGCGCGGAAACCAGAGATGGATCATTATTGATCTTCGAGGCCGACAACACGGCGATCGTCCACGACATGGACCCGCCGGATGTCTTTCCGTACAAGGTGCCGCAGATGCGAAAAGTTTTCGATGCATTCGCTGCGATGCTACAGCGCCGCGCCGGACGCCCCAACGAGGCGGCGGCGTGACCAAGCCGCCGGCCGAACGTTCGTCAGCGGTCGGGCCCAGCGAAACGCTCGATCCGTCGAACTGGGATGACGTGCGCGTGCAAGCCCATCGCATGCTCGATGAAGCGATCGACGCCATCGCCAATATTCGAGAGCAGCCGATCTGGCGTCCGATCCCGGATGAGGTTCGCGCGCGCTTTCGCGTAGAGATTCCGCGTGAGCCTTCCCATCTCGGCGATATCTATCGCGAATATTCCGATTTCATCGCGCCCTATGCGACCGGCAATGTTCATCCCGGTTTCATGGGATGGGTGCATGGCGGCGGCACGGTGGTCGGCATGCTCGCGGAGATGCTTGCGGCCGGATTGAATGCCAACCTCGGCGGCCGCGATCATATTCCAATTGAAGTCGAGCGCCAGATCACGGAATGGACGCGGACGCTGTTCGGCTTTCCACAAGGCGCGAGCGGCGTGTTCGTGACGGGAACGTCGATGGCGAATTTGATGGCGGTGTGGGTGGCGCGCACGGCGGCGCTTGGACCTTCCGCGCGCGCGAGCGGCGTCGGCGCTGAAGGCGCCTTGCTGACAGCTTACACATCGAAGGCCGCGCACGGATGCGTTTCCAGGGCGATGGATCTTGCGGGCTTCGGCACCGATGCGCTGCGATGCTTGCCGGTCGATCGTTCACATCGCGTCGATGTCGGAGCAATGCGCGCGCAGATCAAACGCGATCGCGACATCGGCTTGCATCCGTTCCTCGTGGTCGGCTCGGCCGGCACGGTTGATATCGGCGCCATCGACGATCTCGCCGAATTGAGCGCGCTATGCCGCGAGGAGAAACTCTGGTTTCACGTCGATGGCGCCTATGGCGCGCTCGGCGTTCTTTCGCCTGCGTTGGCGCCGCGTCTTGCCGGATTGGAGAATGCCGATTCCGTCGCGCTTGATTTCCACAAATGGGGACAGGTGCCGTACGACGCCGGCTTTCTTCTGGTTCGCGACAGTCAGCGTCATCTCGATGCCTTTGCAGCGCCGGCGGCCTATCTGCGGCGCGAGACACGAGGACTCGCCGCGGGCTCGCCATGGCCTTGCGATCTCGGACCGGATCTGTCGCGAGGGTTCAGGGCACTGAAGACGTGGTTCACGTTGAAGGCGTTCGGCACCGAAAAGCTCGGCGCCATGATCGAGCGCACCTGTCGGCTGGCGCATTATCTCGAGACGAAGGTTTCGGCGGAGCCGCGGCTGGAGCTGGTAGCGCCGGCTCAGCTCAATATTGTCTGCTTCCGCTATCGTGCGGAGGACGCCGATCGCGTCAATAGCGAGATCGTGGCTGATATCCACGAGTCCGGCATCGCGGCGCCGTCGACCACGACGCTGGACGGAAAGCTCGCGATCCGCGCCGCCATCGTCAACCATCGCACCGACACAAGCGATCTCGATGCGCTTATTGCTGCCGTGCTCGAATTCGGCGCGCGACGATCTTCGGATAACTGCGCGGCGTAAGTTTGCGAGATAAGTTGCGGGCCTGTGAATCAGGCCGCGGATTTTTTCACCTGCGTGTCGGCCTGCTTGCTGCGCGCCTCGTCGAGAAGCTTCTTCTCATAGGCCACGAGCTTCTTGGCTTCCTTCAGCGCTTGATAAAGTTCGCCGCTGAGAATGCCGATGTTGATGCCTTCAATGATCGGCCACATGCTCGGCGCCGTGGTGACGACGTCACGCAAGAGATTGAAGTAGGTGCCGTGATTGATCTCGGGTTCCGGCGAAATGTACATCAACTGCACCGCCAGATAGATGAGCTTGGCCGGGGTGTCGGCGGTTTCTGGCGTCAGGATGTCCTTTTCACGCAGGATCGGAATTTTCTCGCCGTCGATCAATAGCCGCGTCCGCTGATCGGTGTTGGTGATCACGCAAGAGCCGATGATGATCCGTTCGTGGGGCTTGAGTTCAACCTTGAGCGCCATCTCTGTTCTCCGTTGCCGCCTGTCGTGTCTGAAATTTGAGGATTTGCGCGACCAAACGCTCACAACGCGCCGGCGACGGACTCATACAATCGTGGCCGCAGCCACTCTTCCCGAGTCGCTCTTAACAAGTCGTAAACGCGCCAGGACCCGTGAAAAATATTCAATCTTTTCAACAATATGTGGTTTGCGCCGTATGGTGAAAAATTCGTTTTTATCGTTGTTTTTCAGATGCTTGGGAGAATTGGAGGTATCGGATTTAGGTTTTGTTAGAGGGCTTGCTCCCACGGTGCCTCGGTAATCCGGCCTGAAGGGTCGGATACTTGAGAAAACCAGAAAGGTAACAGCAATGTCCGGTATCGTTCTTTCGGCGTCAGTTCGCCAAAACCTCCTCTCGCTTCAGTCGACCGCCGCTCTGCTTGCCACCACGCAGAATGACCTCGCCACTGGCAACAAGGTCAACTCGGCCCTCGACAATCCGACCAACTTCTTCACCGCGGCCGGCCTCAACAACCGCGCTTCCGACATCGGCAACCTGCTCGACAGCATCGGCAACGGTGTGCAGGTGCTGCAGGCCGCCAACACCGGCATCACCTCGCTGCAGAGCCTGGTTTCGAGCGCCCAGTCGATCGCCAATCAGGTGCTGCAGACCCCGGTCGGCTACTCGACCAAGTCCAACATCACCTCGGCGGCCATTACCGGCGCGACCGCGAACAACCTGTTGGGTACCGGCAGTCCGGCGACCAACGCCACGGTCACAGGCACGACCGACCTCTCGGCTGGCCTCACCGATACCGGCACGAGCCAAACCTTTACGATCAACGGCACCACGGTGACCCTGGCTACCGGCACCGGTACCGGCACCGGCACGTCCCCGACGAAGGACTTCACGCTCGCTAACATCGAGGCAGCGATCAACGGCACCACAGGCGTAGGCGTCACTGCCTCCGACGATGGCGCAGGCCACCTCATCCTGACCAGCACAGGTACCGCCGGGGCGTCCGATGCCATCGTCACCACGGGCACCGCGGCTCTTTTCGGTATTCCCAACGCCACCGTCAATGGTACGGCTGCCACGACCACGGGCAGCCTTTCCGGCGAAACCCTGACCATCGGCGCCACCGGTGGCGGCACCGCGACCAGCATCACCTTCGGCACCGCGGCCAATGACGTCTCGACGCTGAACGAGCTCAATTCGGCACTGGCGGCGAACAACCTGCAGGCTACGATCGACTCCTCGACCGGCAAGATCAACATCGTGACGTCGAACGACGCGGCGTCATCGACGATCGGTACGCTCGGCGGTACGGCGGTTTCGACCTCGGGTGCGGCATTCAACGGCTTGACCGTTGCGGGTCCGGTCGTCGATCCGAACTCGCAGGCCACACGCGCCAGCCTGGTTTCGCAGTACAACAACGTGCTGCAGCAGATCAACACCACCGCGTCAGACTCCTCCTTCAACGGCGTCAACCTGTTGAACGGCGACACCCTGAAGCTGGTGTTCAACGAAACCGGTACCTCGACTCTGAGCATCACCGGCGTGACGTTCAACGACGCCGGCCTCAGCCTCTCGACCCTGAAGGCGGGCACCGACTTCCTGGACAACAACTCGGCCAACACCGTGCTGACGCAGCTCCAGAATGCTTCGACCACGCTGCGCGGTGAGGCTTCCGCACTCGGCTCGAACCTGTCGATTGTGCAGATCCGCCAGGACTTCAACAAGAACCTGATCGACGTGTTGCAGACCGGCGCATCCAACCTGACGCTGGCCGATCCGAACCAGGAAGCGGCCGACAGCCAGGCGCTGTCGACCCGCCAGTCGATCGCGGTCTCGGCACTGGCGCTCGCCAACCAGTCGCAGCAGAGCGTGCTTCAGCTGCTCCGCTGATCCGCGAAAGCAAAAACAGAACTGAAACGGCGGGGGAAACCCCGCCGTTTTTTCGTTGCGTGCTGAAAGTGCTGCCCATTTTCGTCAGCCAATATTATCCTTTACAGTTGTGGTTAGCGCTTCGTGAACACGACGCGTCGATTCAAAATCCATAGCGAAATCAGAGTGCTCATGACATTTTTGCGAGGGCAAAGCGGCCGCTGAGATCGCTTTGAGCGTCTTGCGAGGCGAGGGCGCGGCTCATGGTTCATGTTTTCTTAGCCACTTCCTTTCACCGTGCCAGGGTCGCCTGATCCTGAAGGGCCGGGCTGCGTTTTGAGTTTCACACCAGAAGGGTCTGAAAATGTCCGGTATCGTTCTTTCGGCGTCAGTTCGCCAAAACCTCCTCTCGCTTCAGTCGACCGCCGCTCTGCTTGCCACCACGCAGAATGACCTCGCCACTGGCAACAAGGTCAACTCGGCCCTCGACAATCCGACCAACTTCTTCACCGCGGCCGGCCTCAACAACCGCGCTTCCGACATCGGCAACCTGCTCGACAGCATCGGCAACGGTGTGCAGGTGCTGCAGGCCGCCAACACCGGCATCACCTCGCTGCAGAGCCTGGTTTCGAGCGCCCAGTCGATCGCCAATCAGGTGCTGCAGACCCCGGTCGGCTACTCGACCAAGTCCAACATCACCTCGGCGGCCATTACCGGCGCGACCGCGAACAACCTGTTGGGTACCGGCAGTCCGGCGACCAACGCCACGGTCACAGGCACGACCGACCTCTCGGCTGGCCTCACCGATACCGGCACGAGCCAAACCTTTACGATCAACGGCACCACGGTGACCCTGGCTACCGGCACCGGTACCGGCACCGGCACGTCCCCGACGAAGGACTTCACGCTCGCTAACATCGAGGCAGCGATCAACGGCACCACAGGCGTAGGCGTCACTGCCTCCGACGATGGCGCAGGCCACCTCATCCTGACCAGCACAGGTACCGCCGGGGCGTCCGATGCCATCGTCACCACGGGCACCGCGGCTCTTTTCGGTATTCCCAACGCCACCGTCAATGGTACGGCTGCCACGACCACGGGCAGCCTTTCCGGCGAAACCCTGACCATCGGCGCCACCGGTGGCGGCACCGCGACCAGCATCACCTTCGGCACCGCGGCCAATGACGTCTCGACGCTGAACGAGCTCAATTCGGCACTGGCGGCGAACAACCTGCAGGCTACGATCGACTCCTCGACCGGCAAGATCAACATCGTGACGTCGAACGACGCGGCGTCATCGACGATCGGTACGCTCGGCGGTACGGCGGTTTCGACCTCGGGTGCGGCATTCAACGGCTTGACCGTTGCGGGTCCGGTCGTCGATCCGAACTCGCAGGCCACACGCGCCAGCCTGGTTTCGCAGTACAACAACGTGCTGCAGCAGATCAACACCACCGCGTCAGACTCCTCCTTCAACGGCGTCAACCTGTTGAACGGCGACACCCTGAAGCTGGTGTTCAACGAAACCGGTACCTCGACTCTGAGCATCACCGGCGTGACGTTCAACGACGCCGGCCTCAGCCTCTCGACCCTGAAGGCGGGCACCGACTTCCTGGACAACAACTCGGCCAACACCGTGCTGACGCAGCTCCAGAATGCTTCGACCACGCTGCGCGGTGAGGCTTCCGCACTCGGCTCGAACCTGTCGATTGTGCAGATCCGCCAGGACTTCAACAAGAACCTGATCGACGTGTTGCAGACCGGCGCATCCAACCTGACGCTGGCCGATCCGAACCAGGAAGCGGCCGACAGCCAGGCGCTGTCGACCCGCCAGTCGATCGCGGTCTCGGCACTGGCGCTCGCCAACCAGTCGCAGCAGAGCGTGCTTCAGCTGCTCCGCTGATCCGCGAAAGCAAAAACAGAACTGAAACGGCGGGGGAAACCCCGCCGTTTTTCGTTTTGGGGGCCTCGATGGGTGGCTTTTTCGTTGCCGTGCGGCTCGCGCGTGGCCCTTAACCCGGGGTTAAGCAAACAACTTAAACCGCCGTTAACCATAATTTAAAGGACGCCCCCTATCGTGACGACGAAAGGTGCTTCCGGCCGCGGATTCGAGTCGGCTGCCGTCACTGCATAGGAAGGTCAACAAATGTCCGGTATCGTTCTTTCGGCATCAGTCCGCCAAAATCTTCTGTCTCTGCAGTCGACGGCGGCGTTACTTGCCACCACGCAGAATGACCTCGCCACCGGCAACAAGGTCAACACGGCGCTCGACAATCCGACCGAATTCTTCACCGCAGCCGGCCTCAACAACCGCGCTTCCGACATCGGCAACCTGCTCGACAGCATCGGCAACGGCGTCCAGGTGCTCCAGGCGGCCAATACCGGCATCACCTCGCTGCAGGGTTTGATCGCCAACGCCCAATCGATCGCCAACCAGGTGCTACAAAGCCCGGTCGGCTACTCCACGAAGTCTAACGTCACCGCGACGGCCATCCCTGGCGCCACCGCCAACAACCTTCTCGGTCCGCCGGCCAACAACACCGTGACGGGCGGGGCCATTCCGGGTGCGACGGCGCTGACCACCAAGCTGAGCGCTTTGACGACGCCCATCACCACCGCGGACAGCCTCACGATCGATGGCAAGACTATCTCGTTCGCAGCTTCCGGCGGCAACACGTTCACCTCGAACGGCGAGACGCTCGATCTGAGCACGGCGACCGTGGGCGACCTGCTCGGCGCCATCGACGGCATCACCGGTGCAACGACCCCTTCGACGCTGAACGCTACCAAGCTGGTCCTGAGCACGGGCACCACGCAGGCTCTGGCCATCGGCGGCAACGCGGGCACGCTGACCGCACTCGGCCTGACGGCTGGTACGACGCCACTCTCGCCGCCGCTGCTCCAAGGTCAATCGCTCACGATCACCCCGACCGGCAACGGCACGGCGACCAGCATCGTCTTCGGTACCGGCTCCGGTCAGGTCTCGACGCTCAACCAGCTCAACGCGGCGTTGGCGGCAAATAACCTGCAGGCCAGCATCAGCACCACCGGCGTCATAAACATCGTCACGTCGAACGAGGCGGCTTCATCCACGATCGGCACGATCGGCGGAACGGCGACGCCTTTCGCCGGTCTGACCGCAACGGCTCCTGTGGCCGATCCGACCTCACAGGCGACACGCGCCGGTTTGATCACGCAATACAACAACGTGCTGCAGCAGATCAACACGACCTCGCAGGATTCGTCCTTTAACGGCATCAACCTGTTGAACGGCGACACGCTCAGCCTGGTGTTCGACGAGACCGGCGCGTCGAAGCTGAACATCACCGGCGTCACCTTCAACGATGCCGGTCTTGGTCTGTCGACCCTGACGGCGGGCACCGACTTCCTCGACAGCGACTCCGCGAACGCCGTGCTCGCACAGCTCGACGAAGCTTCCACCACACTGCGCGGCGAAGCGTCTGCTCTCGGTTCGAACCTGTCGATCGTCGAGATCCGCCAGGACTTCAACAAGAACCTGATCAACGTGTTGCAGACCGGCGCATCGAACCTGACGCTGGCCGATCCGAACGAGGAAGCAGCCAACAGCCAGGCGCTGTCGACCCGCCAATCGATCGCGGTCTCCGCGCTGGCGCTCGCCAATCAGTCGCAGCAGAGCGTGCTCCAGCTGCTCCGCTGATCGAACAGCAAACGACAGAAGACAAAATGGTGGAGGAAACTCCGCCATTTTTTATTGATCGTGCGCGTCTGCCGATCGGCTAGTGTGGCGACACCGACGTTCCTTTCAGTTTCGCGGCGATCTCTTCAAAGGAACGTCAGAGTTAAAGCCACACTAGAATCATATATTTGCTAGTGTCCCTTTGGTTCTGACATTCGTAAAAGTGCCCGCTGCGACAAGATACGAATGTCAGAGCCGGGCACTAGGCAACCGCCTAATCCGTAGTTTTGCGGTGCATTCTGCGACCAGTGCTAACCATATTTTAAAGGCAACAACCTATAAAACTTGGGCAGTTCCGATGCCCGCGTGCTGCGTAATCCCTGTCCGGAGTGATGTATGTCCAATGCCGCCCAAGCCTATGCACGCACATCACAGACAACGGGGACGGCCAGAGAAATCGAAGCGCAGGCACTGCTGAAGGCGGCGAAGCAATTACGGGATGTGCAGGCGAACTGGACCGGCCCGAGTGCGAGCATGCATAAAGCGTTGCTGTTCAATCGCCGGCTGTGGACGATCTTCTTGAGCGCGGTCGAGTCCAACGAAAATCCGCAGCCGCTCGAGGTTCGTCAGAACATCGCCAACATCAGCGTCTTTGTCATGCATCAGACGATCGAGATGCAGATGCATCCGGATCCGGCGAAGCTGAAGCCGTTGATCGACATCAACTGCAACATTGCTGCTGGTCTCGCCGGCAGAGCCTGAAGATATTCCACTTCGACTCAGCTTTCACGCCGTCACGTCGGTGGCGAGCGGGCGCGACGGCGAGTCTTGGAGATCCAGCGAGTGGAAATAGGCGCGACGGCGCAACATCGCGTCGTCAGGAAATTGCTGGACCACCTCGCCGGTCAAGGCATCGACCGACTGGAAAACGACCGACGCCGCGGCGGTGTCGAAAAACGCCTGATGCGACAGATCGCTCGAACCCTGGCTCGGTGAATCGTTGCGACTCGCCGTGCTCGGGTCCGTTGCCGTGACGCTTTGATTGGCAGGCAATTGCGTGGGCACGCCGCCAATCGCCGCGTTGCTGGCGGCGGGCGGTAATGAAACTGCGACCGGGGTCCCCACCGGCCTGATGCTGAAATCCGTACTCATGGCAGCCTCCTGGCTCTCCTCGAGTCAAATCCCAACCCCTCGTCATCGGCAATATGAACTAGACGTCTCAACGCATTGTTAGAGAACGCGCTGAACGATGCGCTGACGCGCCTGCGTCAATTTAATGAAAATTGTCTGCAATCGCGTGGTTTGGGACGGCAGGCGCTTTTAGCGCTCGTGCTGTGAGATATTCAGATAAGCAGCACGAGAGCGATTAGAGCGAGCGGCTGACCGCCAGCGGCTTGAGGTGCTGTGCTCCCGGATTCACGCGCCGGCCGGTTGCACCGTAGGTGTTGGGAATGTTGCGGCGCTGAACCTCGGCGTTGACGCCACGCACGATGCTTTCGGAAACCGCATGCGCGGTTGCAAGCACGGTGAGATTGACCTGCAACATTGCGCGGAACGTGTCGTGGTGCCGGCGCAGCGTGGCCAGCAGATCCGGCGAGGTCTTGGCCAGATACAGGTGGTTGACCTTCAGGCGATTGACCACGCCGACATAGTGGCGCGACAGCTCCGACTTCTTCGATTCGAATACCATCGCCTCGTGAATTTTGCCGGCGCGCACGAGCTGGGTTTCGCGCTCAATGACGCCGAGCAGGGCGCTCATGGCATTCATCAGATCTTCGGCGAGCTTGCGGGCCTCGGCCGGTGTGGAAATCGTCGGGGTCGCCGGCGCCGGCTGCCGTGAAGGAGGCGGGTTCATGCTTGTTTTCCTTGAGTAGTTCCTTGGGGCTGGCCGGCGGTTTTGGCTTGCTGCATGATCAGCGTGCGGTAGACGTTCTTGGCGATGCCAACGCCGCCTGCCTGCGCGAAAGATTTCGAATATTGTTCGATCTGCATCGAGCGCCAGATGCCGGTGCCGGTGGTGTTGCCGAACGGGCCTTCGCCCTTCAGGCCGTTGGTCATCTCCGAGAACATCGAGTTGATGAACATTCCCTCGAAGTGCTGCGCCTGGGTCTGGGCCTTGGCTTTGACGTGCGGCGACACCTTGTTGAGCGCCGCGGCGAAATCGTAGTCGGGGTGGCCGCCATAGGTGGGCATCGACGCCCTGGCGGCGCTGGCGAGCTTGCTGTTGCTGATCAGAGCCAGATCCATCACATCACCTCGATGTCGGCCTGGATGGCGCCGGCGGCCTTGATCGCCTGGAGGATGCCGATCAGGTCGCGCGGGCCGATGCCCAGCCCATTGAGGCCGTCGACCAACTGCTGCAGCGAGACGCCATCCTTCACCAGCGCGAGTTTCTTGCCATCTTCGCTCACCGAGACGCTGGAGCGCGGCGTGACCACCGTCCGTCCACGGGCGAGCGGGTTGGGCTGGCTCACTTGCGGGCTTTCCGAAATCGAAACGGTCAGGTTGCCCTGCGCCACCGCGACGGTGGCGACGCGGACGTCGCGGCCCATCACGATGATGCCGGAGCGCTCGTCGATGATGATCTTGGCGCCCAAATCCGGCTCGACCTGCAACTGCTCGATCTCGGTCAGGAAGGCAACGACATTGCCTTTGAATTCCGGAGGGATCGACAACTGGACGGTCGAGGGATCGAGCGGCTCCGCGGCCTTGGCGCCGAGGAAGTCGTTGACCGCGGCGGCAATGCGCTTGGCGGTGGTGAAGTCACCGTTGCGCAAGGCGAGCCGGACGTTGGGCAGGCGATTGAGCGCGAATTCGATCTCACGCTCGATGATGGCGCCGTTGGCGATGCGACCGACGGTCGGCACGCCGCGGGTGACGCTGGCGGCTGCGCCTTCGGCCTGGAAGCCGTTGATGGTGACCGAGCCCTGTGCCACCGCATAGACGTTGCCGTCGGCGCCGAGCAGGGGGGTGACGAGGAGGGTGCCGCCTTGCAGGTTCTTGGAATCGCCCAGCGCGGAAACCGTCACGTCCATGCGGGTTCCCTGGGTTCCGAACGGGGGCAGGTTGCCGGTGACCATGACGGCGGCGACGTTGCCGGTGCGGATGGTGGCGCCGCGGATGTTGACGCCCATGCGTTCCAGCATCGCTTGCAGCGATTGCTTGGTGAAGGGGGCATTGTTCAGCGTATCGCCGGTGCCGTTGAGGCCGACGACGAGACCGTAGCCGACGAGCTGGTTCTGCCGCACGCCCTCGATATTGGCGAGGTCCTTGATCCGCGACGTCGCACCGGCCGGAACCGTCCACAACTGCAACGCCGAGAGCGCACACGCCCCCAGCCGCAACAGTTTTCCCCAATCGACGCTTGGCATCCTCTGCTCCCCGCTGAGGCATTGAACTTGAAGAGCGTCCATCACTCCCATGAGGGACGATCCGCGATGAACTATGCGAGCGCCGTGCCACGCCTTCATTTCAGCTAATGGGCTGATTTGATTGGATAAGTTCTGAGGGGCGCCAGCGCGCGGCGTGCCGAAGGCAGCCGAAACTGCCGCATGGCGGCAGATTTTGCCGGGTGATTTACGTCGCGTTAACCATCGCAGGCGATGCTGCGCGCTATACCGGCAGGGACCCATCATGCGCATCACAGGACCGAACGGCACCACTCTGGGGTCCCAGACCAGCAATATCAGGCGAACCAGCTCGAATGGCTTTTCGCTGCCGGATGATGCGGCCTCCGCCAGCGAGACGCGCGCAACGCTGGCGCCCAAGGCCGCGACCGGCATCGACGCGCTGCTGGCGATGCAGGGAATCGAAGAGGATCCGACCGAGCGTCGCAAACGTTCGGTGCAGCGCGGCAAACGCGCGCTCGATGTGCTCGACGATCTCAAGATCGCTCTGTTGTCGGGTAATTTCGATGCCTCGACGGTGAGCCGGCTGCGGGAGGCTTCGGTCAACCTGAAGTCCTCCTCGGGCGACCCGGGTTTGGATGCCGTGCTTTCCGAGATCGAGCTGCGCGTCGAGGTCGAACTCGCCAAAGCCGGGCAGCACTAGCCTCACGGGCTCAATTCACGCCGCTTTGGTGTGCTGCTGCGCGTCGTAGCGGCGCTGGGCGGCCAGCACCTCCTTCAGGTTCGTCTCGGCCCAATCGCGCAAGGGATCGACGGCGGCGGCAAGTGTCTTGCCGAGCGGCGTGATCGAATACTCCACCGTCACCGGCACGGTTGCGATCGCGCGGCGTTTGACCAGGCCGTCGCGTTCCAGGCTTTTGAGCACCTGCGACAGCATCTTTTGCGAAATTCCTTCAATGCCGCGGCGCAACTGATTGAAGCGCAAGGCCTCAAAGCGCAGCAGCAAAAGGATCAGCACCGCCCATTTGTCGCCGACCCGGTCCAGAATCTGGCGGGTCGGGCAGTCGGCCGAATAGGGATTCGCTTTCATCACGCTTGAACTCCGAAAAGAGCCCGCTTTCGCGGGGTTACCCTGATGTCACCAGGTGATCCCCAGGTGCGTTCTTAACACCAGCATTCCGATAGCTATCTAGTCACTGTTGGATACTACTCCAATTCATCCAGAACTTTAAGACAGGGAGACAAGCATGAAGATCGCCATCGCCGGCGCCTCGGGGCGCGCCGGCTCCTGCATATCAGCCGAACTCGCCCGCCGCGGCCACAGCGTCACGGGGATTGCGCGGAACCCGGACAGGATCGCCAGGCTCGCCAATGTCACGGCCGTTTCAGGCGATGCCAATGACCGCGCGGCGCTCGCCAGGTTATGGGCCGGACATGATGCCGCAGTGAGCGCGATTCATTTCCTCGATAGCGACCCCGAAACCCTGATCGGCGCTGCCAGGGATTCAGGCGTGCCCCGCTACCTTGTGGTCGGCGGCGCCGGCTCGCTCGAGGTCGCGCCCGGGGTGCCGCTGGTCACGACGCCGAACTTCCCGGCGGCATACAAGGCGGAAGCCGAGAGAGGCGGGGTCTTCCTGGACCGGTTGCGGCAGGAAAGGGAGCTGAACTGGACCTTCCTGTCGCCATCAGCGCTGCTCGATTCCGGCGGCCGGACCGGCAAGTTCCGCCTGGGAACGGACCAGCTTCTGGTCGATTCGGCCGGGAAGAGCTGGATCTCATTTGAGGACTTTGCGGTCGCCATGGCCGACGAGATCGAGCGCCCGGCCCATACCCGGGCGCGCTTTACCGTCGGTTATTAACCAGACTTCGTCGGCCTTTGGCCGATCCGGAAGGCCCTGCCAGATCGATTTGCCTGTGCAGGGGCTTGGTCCAGGGGGTAGGCAGGCCACGGCAATATTGTCTGTCGCAAGACCTCGCTATATAAGGCGCCGCGCGAGGGGGCTTTCTCCTCGCGCAGTGCCGCAAGGGCGCGACACCTCAGGTGAAAGATGGGCTGGCCTTGGAAAAGTTGAAGAACTATCGACCGACCGAAAAAGAGCCTTTCATGAACGAGCGCCAGCGCGATTATTTTCGCGCCAAGCTCTTGGCCTGGAAGGACGAGATCCTGCGGGAATCGAAGATCACGTTGCAGACGCTCCAGGAGGAGAACGTCAATCATCCTGATCTTGCCGACCGCGCTTCATCGGAAACCGACCGCGCGATCGAACTGCGCGCCCGCGACCGGCAGCGCAAGCTGATCTCGAAGATCGATGCGGCATTGCAACGCATCGAGGACAACACCTACGGTTATTGCGAGGAGACCGGCGAGCCGATCTCGCTGAAGCGGCTGGAAGCCCGCCCGATCGCAACGCTGTCGGTGGAGGCGCAGGAACGCCACGAGAAGCGCGAGAAGGTCTATCGCGACGAGTAGGCGGCGGCTTCTTTAGCCGCCGGTATGCGCCGCCGACCTGAGCGCGGCCGCTAACCCTTGCGGATCGTCGGTGCCGATGCGGCGGATTTCGCCGGATTTCAACTTGAGCTCGACCGCGTCCAGCCCCGACACATTATAGAGTGTAAAGCCCGACGCCTTTCGGATTCCAAATCCACTCGACCAGTGGTTACGCACGACGCCGACGGAATCGATTTCATCCAACGCGAGCCGGTAGGTCCACAAGCCCGGACCAAAATGCCAGCGCAACTCGTCGCCGATCTCAATGGTGAGCGAGCGGAAGAGAAACGCAATTGCCTCGCTGCATCTTTTAATGCAGCGAGGCAATGAATGTCGCGTTGAAATCAGCCCGCAGATTTCCTGCGGTCAGGCTTTAGTCGGCGAGCGGGTCCGGGCGCAGCTGAACGTGATAGACGCGCGGCTTCTCGTCCTTGCCGCTTTCGCTGTGGAAGTAAGCCCGGGTGCCGGTGGTCGTCCACACGCCGCGACCCTTCCAGCCGGCCTTCGGATCGTCGATCCGGCCGTCGGTGTTCTTGGCGAAGAAGCCGAGCGGGTAGGGCAGGCGGATGTTGACGAACTTGCCATTGACCAGAGCCAACAGTGATTCACTGCCGTTTGCGGTTGCAATCGGCACGTCGTTGCCGAGACCGAGCGTGTTATGGACGTCAACCCACATATAGTAGGCGTGGTTGGCGCTGCCTTGGGGATCTTTGACATCCTTGAACTGCGGTCCGGGCATCCGGTACAGCGTCCAGCCCTCGTAGCACTGCGCGCCAGTCGCCGCATTCGGCCCGTCGAGCTTTTCCTTGCACTTGGTGCGATCGAAGCTCGCGACCTGACCGCTGGACAGCACGGTCCAGGCGACGCCCTTCGAATCGATATCCACGCCGCGCGAGCCATAGGTGCCGGGAGGCGACTGGAAGATTTCCGAGACAGCCGTATGGGTCGGATCGCTGCCCGGAATCAGCCGGATCAGATAGGCTGGCTGATCAATGCGGGTGAAGCCCGGCCCCATGGTCTGGCCCCAGATCACGTCGCCCTTGACGCTTGGCATGAGGCCGTAGAAAGCGGCTTTGACCAACTTGTCCTTGCCGGGCTCAATCGGCTTGTCAGCGGCGACGAAAGGCTCGCGCTTGCCGGTGCCCGACACGTTCGCCACGATCGGGGTCCAGCCCTGCGACTTCATCGCATCGCCAGTTTCCTCGAACTTCTTGACGTCGAGCCAGCCGACGACGCCGCTATAGGGCTGTCCCCAGCTGAACCAGAGTTTGCTGTCGCTAGGCGAGAATAGAAGGTGATGCGTGCCGAAACACGTATCGATCATCGTCCACTTTTCTGTCTTCGGATCGTAGAAAGACGTCTGGCGGGGCGACTCGTTGAGCGGTGCGACTTGCGCAGACGGGAGGTCCGAGCCTGCCTTGCAGCTCGCGGGGTTGGGCGCCTTGCGAATGCGTGCCGTGAGCCAGAGCCGGCCTTTTTCGTCCATCATCGGATTGTGGATCGAGGTGTGGCCGTCCCAGATCGCCTCCTCGCCCCAGAACACCGACGGCCCCAGCGGATCGTCCGCAGAGCTCGGCGTATCCGGATCCCGGAAAGGCTCCTTAATGTACGAGGCGGTGTTCTTGATGGGATCAAGCACCGGCACGTCGTCTGAGCTTTCCTCCGGCGAGCCGTAAATCTTGCCGTAGGCATTCACCGTCGGATTGCGCTTGTCAGTCGATACCTCGTCGTGGAGATATTCGCCCTTCTTGCCCCAGGCCCATGATGTGATCACGACGTTGCGCTCGACACCCGTCGGGCGCTCCGGCTTCTCGGAGGGAAGTTCGCCCGCTGCAATGCGATCGGTCCAGTCGGCAAACATCTTGTAAGCGCGCGGCGGCCCCATGCGGCTGAGCGTGAGCGCCATGTTGGTCATGGCCTGGCCGGATTGCACGCGGCGCTCCCACATATCTTCCGAATTCTTGAACTCACCAAGCTCTTTGACGTGCGGCGAGCGGATATTCTGGCTGCCGAGTGCGTGGCACGACTGGCAGGAATTCTTGATGCTGTCGATCCAGACCGCTTGCGAGGTCATGCCAGGTCCGACGCCATTCGCACTCTTGTCTTTATTCGGAAACTCGCTTGTGTCCGGAATCTTGAGCATGGAGTACCAGTACATGCCCGGATAATACTCTGCCGCGGCGGCCGCATTCGGCGCCACCTTTGCTTTCAGGTCGATGTTCTTGCCGGGCGCGGCATCCTGCTTGTCGGAATCGACAAGGCCGTAGCCACGCACCCAGATCTTGTACTTGGCAGCCGGAAGCTGCGGGATCACAAATTGACCGTTGTCGTTGGTGACGACGATCTTGGCGTATTTGGTCGGAAGGTCGTCGGTCTCGGCAATCACCCAAACGCCGGCTTCCGGACCATTGGGGCCGGTCACCTGGCCGCCGATGGCGTCGGCTTTGACCGGCACTGCCTTCTTTTGTTGGGCGTTGGCTGGGCCGCACCATGCCGTCACCAGTGCGGCGACCGCGACCGCTGTGAGACAGGCATTTGAATGGCGACGAAAAGTCATAAATTCGCTCCCGGTTATCAGCTGAACTTCGACGTTTCAGCTTTTCGACAATGTGAAAATTTGTCTTGTATTTCTAATACCATCCGCTGATTGCAGATGACTGTCAACGTGGTCCGTTGCCGTCACACGCTCACATATTGGTAGAACTCGTGATCGCTCGCAGTGTTGCTAGTGTGACAGTTCGATAATACGAACGTCGACATCGGGACACCAGTCTCGTCAACATGGATTGGTAAATGGCAAGTCGCCGCTTCTTTGATCGCCCGTCGGGCCTGACGATCAGTGAAATCATTGCGCTGACGGGCGCCGAAGCGAGCGCTAACGCGTCGATGTCGCATGTGATCACCGGCGTGGCGCCGGCCGATCTGGCCGGCCCGGCTGATCTGGCCTTTATCGACGCCAACAAATTTACCGATGCTTTGATTAAAACCCGCGCCGGCGCGTGCCTGATGCCGAAGCGTTTTACCGGCCACGCGCCCGAAGGCCTCATCGTCCTGCGCACGGAGGCGCCTTACCATGCCTTCGTCGCTGTGCATCGAAAGCTCTATCCGCAATCCTTGCGGCCGGCGTCGCTGTTTGAGACCGACGGCATTTTCGAAGGCGCGACCATCCATCCTGCCGCCCGGCTCGAAAGCGATGTCACGGTCGATCCCGGCGCCGTCATCGGGCCGCGCGCCGAAATCGGCGCGGGAAGCATCATCGCCTCGAACGCCGTGATCGGCCCCGACGTCGCGATCGGCCGCGACTGTAGCATCGGCGCGGGTTGCTCGATCGTGCATACGCTGATCGGAGATCGCGTCACGATCCATCCGGGTTGCCGCATCGGCCAGGATGGCTTCGGCTATACCGAGGATGCCGCCCAGCAGAAAATCCCGCAGACCGGCCGGGTCATCATCCAGAACGACGTCGAGATCGGCGCCGGCACGACGATCGATCGCGGCGGCATCAGGGACACAGTGATCGGCGAGGCGAGCAAGATCGATAATCTCTGTCAGATCGGACACAACTGCCAGATCGGCAGACACTGCGTGATCGTGGCGCAATGCGGCTTGAGCGGCAGCGTGACGCTCGAGGATTTTGCTTTGCTCGGCGGCTCCGTCGGTCTCGCGCCGCATGTCACGATCGGAAAGGGTGCGCGCGTGGCGGCGCGCTCCGGGGTCATGGGCAGCGTTCCCGCCGGCGAGACATGGGGCGGCTATCCGGCAAGGCCGAGAATGCAGTGGATGCGGCAGGAGGCGACGCTCTCTCGTCTCACCACCTCGAGCGACAAGGGCCGTATCCGTACCGCGCGCAACGAAGCCAACAAGCCATGATCGGCAAGCTTCGATTCTAGCGGGGCACTTCGACGGCGCCGCAATTATAACGGTGCGCCAGCGCGCAATCTTCTTCCTGCGACATATCGATGAGCTTGCTCAGCAGCAGATAGCCGAGCACAAGCGCGATCGTGAGCGTCGCAAAGACGATCAGGAGTCCCCTGGTCGAGAGGTGGCTGTTGGCCTCGTTGCCGGGCCCGGCCGGTGAGGGCGGCCGGCCGCCTTCCTGTTTCATGATATTTCAGCCTTCGATGGCGTTAACGCGGCGGTCGCTACCGGATTCACATCTGCATCTATCCTGCTAAACTAGGCAAGAATGATTCTCCGCCGCTCCCGCTTCGTTCATCTCTTGCCGGTCGGCCCGGGCCGGACGCTGCTCGTGCATGCGATCAGCCAGATGCGGCTGCCGGCCGATCGCGAAATCACTGTTCTTCTGGAATATTTTTCGCAAAGCCGCCGCATGCCGGAGGATTGCGATGCGCTGGCGGCGCTGCTCGCAAAGCCGCCCGACCAGCCGGCCGCGTTGCGCGAGGCGATCGAGCGCACCGTCCTTGAGCTGAAGTCGCGCCAGATTCTCACCGAAATGACGGCGGAGGAGGAACTCGCCGCGATCGGTGCCGAGCTTTCCGAAAAGCACGGGCGGGACCCTGCGGCAATGCTGGAGAGTTACCAGCGCAAATCGAAGGAAGGCGGCAGGGCGTATTGGGCGGTCGGCGCGTCCTATGGCGTGCAGGATTTCGGCGGCAACCGAAAACGCATCGATGCGCTATTGTTCGGCGATTGCGATATCCAGATGGAGGCTGACTTCCTGCGACAGGAAGCCGGACGCCGCGGCATCGACCTGCATGTGGCGGCGACGTTTCCCGATGACATCCGCTTTGCGTCCGAACACAAGCACGACCTGATTTTCGTCGGCGCCTTGCGCGCACGGCACCTGATCGTCGAAGACCTCGACAACGGGCTCAACCCGCATGCCGCCTACATTGCGCACGCGACCGAGCTCCTGGCGAAGCTTCGCGAGATGACGTCAGCGCCGATCCTGATCGACAACCTGCCCGAACCGACCGTCCAGCCGTTGGGCCTGGCGGAGCGCGGCGTGAAAGGTCACCGCACACGCTTCCGCCTGACCAACGTGGCGCTGGCCGAACTCGCGCTCGGCTTTCCCGACGTCCACGTCGTCGATGTCGCAGCCGCGCTTGGCGCTATCGGGTCCGAACGGCTGCTCGACGACGGCCAGGTTGGCTTCACCCATTTCGGCTCGCCCGGCTGGATGCTGCAACGACCGGTGGGCGAAAAGGCCGCGGTTCACGGCATTTTCCCCGATACGGCGCCGCTGGCGGATGCGCTCGGCGGCGACGCTTACGGCCGCGAGGCGGCGATTGCGGAAAAGCATATCGATGCGCTGGTCACCGTGACGGGGATCGACCGCAAGAAATGCGTGATCCTCGATCTCGATGGCACGCTGTGGCCGGGCGTGCTGGCGGAGACCGGCAGCCCGTTTGCCTGGACGCCGGAAATTTCCGGCCCGTTTTCCTTCATTGGGCTTTATTTCGGCCTGCACGAAGCGCTCAAATCGCTGAAGAAGCGCGGCATTGTGCTGGCTTGCGTCAGCAAGAACGACGAAGCCACCGTGCGCGAACTCTGGAAATATCCAGCGCACTACCCAAGGGATCGGCTGCTGACGCCGGATGATTTCGTCACCTGGCGCGTCAACTGGGACGACAAGGTCGGCAACATCAGATCGATTGCAGAAGAGCTCGGTTTTGCGCTCGATGCCTTCCTGTTCGTCGACGACAATCCGGTCGAGCGCGATCGCGTCCGCCAGCGGTTGCCGGAGGTCGAGGTCTGGGGCGAGGATCCCTTCACCTTGCGCCGGCGCCTGCTCAACGATCCGCGCTTGCAGATTCCCGTGGTGACCACGGAGGCGGCATCTCGCAGCGAACTCGTCAAGGCGCAGATAGCCCGGCAGCAGCTGCGCAGCGAGACGATGGGAGAGGCGCAGTATATCGAGCAGCTGCAGATCAGATGCGCGATCGAACGCCTCGTCGCGTCGTCGCCGAAACTGCAACGCGTCGAAGAACTGTTTCAGCGCACCACCCAGTTCAACACTACGGGTCGAAAATTCTCTTGCACCGAACTGGCGGCGTTGGCGGCAAATCCCGATGCGCGGCTGTTTGCGGTCGAGGTGTCGGACCGGCTCGGTGATTATGGCCTGGTGGGCGCGGCCGTCATTGTCGAAGGGGAGGTCGCGGGCCTCGCCATCAGTTGCCGGGCGCTCGGAATGGGCATCGAGCATCGCTTTCTGCGTCATATCCTGGACGAGATGGCCGGCGGCGTCCGATTCCTGTCGGCGCGAATCATTCCGACGCCGCGTAACATCCCGGTGCGCAATATATACCGCGACAACGGTTTTGTGGAAGTCGAGTCCGGTCTCTGGCGCTTCGAAGGGCAGGCATCGCGCGGCGGAGGGCACGCGTCCGAAGCGGCGGAATGAATATTTTTGTTTCGAGATATTTTCGAAAGCGGCCGGCGTAACACGATGCAACATCGCGGAAGGTTTCATTAAGTCGGTTCGATTATCGCGGAAAGCAGGTCGATCTTTAAGCGAGCACTCACGATGAGCGATAACAAAACAGCCGGCCCTCGCATCATTCTCGGCGATCCGGTCCCGTGGTTCGGCCTGCCGGTTGTGACCGGCGGATCGTTTGACCTGCATGCCGGCGCCGGCCGCTGGGTGGTCTTGAGCTTCGTCGGTTCGCTCGGCGATCCGCGCGCGATCGCGGAGGTCGCAGAACTCGTACACCTGAGTGCATCGTTCGGCGACGAACATCTCGTCATCGGATGCGTGTTCACCGGGCGGCCCAGCCAGACCGATCATCTTGCCGCGATCTCGAGCCCTACGTTGTCGTTTCTCGCCGATCATGACGGCGCGGTCAGCCGATCCTTCGGCGCCGGAGAAATGCCGCGCACCATCGTGCTCGATCCGATGCTAAGGGCGGTTGCCGATATTGCCTGGGACATTCCGCAAGGCCATGCGACGATGGTCCGCAACGTCCTGGAGGGCCTGCCCCGGGTCGACGATTCCGCGGGTGTTCCGATGTTCGCGCCCGCCTTGATGGTGCCTCGTGTGTTCAGTTTCGGAATCTGCGACTTCCTGACCCAGTTCTACGAGACGCAAGGTGCGGTGGACTCCGGCTTTCAGTTCGACATCGACGGCAAGACCGTCACGCTGTCCGACTGGCGGCTGAAGCGGCGCAGCGACGTCGCCGTCGGCGTGCCGGAAGTGCGCGAACTCATCCGCGACCACATCGTGCGGCGGCTGGTCGGTCCGATCGAGCGCTATTTTCAGTTCAAGGTCACACGCATGGATCGCTATGTCGTTGCCTGCTACGACAGCGCGGTCGCAGCCCACTTCCACCGGCATCGCGATAACATCAACGCCGGCGCCCAGCATCGGCGCTTTGCGCTCTCGATCAACCTCAACAAGGATTTCGAAGGCGGCGACCTGGTATTTCCGGAGTTCGGCACCAGGGCATACCGGCCGTCGGAAGGCGGCGCACTGGTGTTTTCCTGCGGCGCGCTGCATCAGGTGACGCCGGTGACCAAAGGCAAGCGTTACGCTTTCCTGGCCTTCATGTACGGCGAGGAAGACGCCATCAAACGCGAAGCCAATAACGCAAAACTACACGCCGGCGAACTCCAATATGACATGAGCGGGCGCGACCGGCTCTTCCCCGAAGAAGTGCTGCCGCAGGCCGTGTCTTCGGTCGCCTGAATTTTTACGACGTTCAAGAATCTGAAAGCGGATCGCCTTTTTGTGCGATCCGCTTTTTTCTTTGGCCTGCCTTTTTTCGAATCCGAAAACAAGTGCGGCCTCCGTCAGGGGAGCTGACGGAGGCCGCGTTGAACATCTCACCACGCCTAGGTTCGCGGTGCGATGTGGGAGCTCGTTTTTTAGAACGGCAGCAGCACGTCCATGACCTGGCTGCCGTAGCGCGGTTGCTGGATGTCGCTGATCTCGCCGTGACCGCCATAGGCGATGCGGGCCTGCGCGATCTTGCTGGAGTCGATGGTGTTGTCGCTCTGGATGTCCTCCGGCCGCACGATGCCGGCGACGATCAGTTCGCGTTTCTCGTAGTTGACGCGGATCTCCTGCTTGCCCTCGACCACGAGATTGCCGTTCGGCAAAACTTGCGTGACGATGGCGGCGACGTTGGTCTGCAAGGTTTCCTGCCGCGTGATCGTGCCCTTGCCGTCGGTTCCCGACGTGGAATCCGCGGTCAGGAAACGTCCGGGCAGCACGGAGGCCGCCTTTTGGCCAAGCAGGCTGGAGCCGAGAAACGCAGTGATGCCGGAATCCTCGGTAGCGGTGCGGCTGCGCTGGGTCTCGTTGGCGAAGTTGGCCTGGTCGGTGATGTTGACGGTCACGGTCAGGAGGTCGCCGATCTGGTGGGCGCGCTGATCCTTGAAGAACGAGCGCGACCCGTTTCGCCACAGCGAATTCGGATTGTAGGAAACCGTCTCCGGCTTCGGCATCGGCATCTGCACCGGCTTGTAGCCGGGCTGCGTGGTCGGGTTCTCGATCGACGAAAGCCTGGGCTCCTCGCCGACCTGGGAAAGCCGGTCGATTCCGGAACAGCCGCCGGCGAGGCTGACGATGCTCAGCATGGTGCCGGCAAGCGCGATACGTTTGAACTTGGAAATCAACATCTACTTTACTCTGCTTTCGAAGTCGTCTGCGCACTATTGCGGCTGGCTACGGAAACCGGGGCTTCTGTCTCGGCGGCTCCAATCGAGGAGGTGGTGTCCGCGGGCGGAAGCCGCGGCATGGCAATGGCAATGGCGACCTGGTCGCGACCGACGACGGTGCCGGAGATGGTGCGCTTGGATTGCAGGTTGAGCACGGTCACGGTGTCGCCTTCGGTGCCGCTGTCGACCGCCTTGCCGCGCGCGGTGAGGTAAATCCCGGCTGCTTCGTAGATCAGCGTGACATTGCCGTCCTTCTGCACCAGATCCGGCTTGCCGAGATCGGCCACCCGCAGCGGCTGGCCGGCGCGAAGGCCCTTGCGCATCTGCATGCCGACGGCGTGGCCGCGGGGTGCGGCGTCGTTGCCCACTTCGGCCTTCGGCCGCCGTTCGGTGACGACGTCGGAGGCTTTCAGCACGTCGCCGCGATCGACGTTGCGCGTCAGAATCGCCGCTTCCAGCATCTCGACGGCAATGCCGGTGAAGCGCAGTTTGGTTCGGCTATTGTTGGTATCGTTGGCGATCTCGAAAGAGACGTCGAATCGTCCGCTACGCGGCTCGTAGCGCGCGGAGACGGGCTGCAGCGTGCCGTTGTTCCAGGCCTCCAGCCGCACATCCTGGACGTCGCGATCGAATGTCAGGCTAAGGTTGACCGCCTCGCCGAGGCCGCTGCGGTGTTCGAGCGCGTGCGCAACCTGGGATTCGATCTCCTTGCCTTCCAGGATACGCGCCAGTCTCGTGACCGAGACCGACTTGATGTCCCTCGTATCGACACCGATCACCTGATGTGCCTGAAGTGTGTTGATGACCTGCGCGATCGGCAGTGTTCCCGTGGTGCCGAGATCGGGTGAACGATAGATCGCGATCTGAGATGCCGTGCCGGCATTCTCGACCATATCGCCGATCCGCACGACGTCGCTTTCCACCGTAACCTGCGCGCGAAGCGTCGGCGCCGCGATGGTATCTTCGCTTTCCTGCGCGCGCGCGGCGGATGGCGCCGTGACGAGCAGGGCGGCAGCGAGCATCGAACGGACAAACATCACCAACTCCCTTTAGCGGAACATCGCGGTAGCCGATTGCATCATCTGGTCAGCGGCGGTGATTATTTTTGCGTTCATTTCGTAGGCGCGTTGCGCGGCGATCAGGTTGGACATTTCCGAGACGACGTCGACGTTGGCCGTCTCGAGGCTGCCCTGGTTGATGCTTCCATAGCCCTCGAGAGTGGCGATGCCGTCCTGCGGCGGGCCAGAGGACGGCGTATCCTGGAAGAGGTTGTTGCCGACCGGCTGCAGGCCGGCCTTGTTGACGAAGCGCGTCAGACCGATCTGGCCGATGATGGTGGAGGTCGTGGTCGCCGCGCCTGGCAATTGCACGGAAACCTGCCCCTGCGAGTTGATCGCGAGGCCCGTCGCGTTTTGCGGGATCGTGATGGTCGGCTGCACCGGGTTGCCCTGCGCGTTGACGATGCGGCCGGTGTTGTCCTGCTGGAAGGTGCCGTCGCGGGTATACTGGAAGCTGCCGTCAGGCATCAGGATCTTGAAGAAGCCGTCGCCGGTGATGGCGGTGTCGAGGTCGTTGCCGGTCTGTGACAGCGTGCCTTGCGTCATCGAGCGCGGGGTGCCGACGGTCTTGACGCCGCCGCCGATATCGATGCCGACGGGAAGGATGGTGCCCTGTTGCGATGCCTGCGCGCCGACCCGGGCGATGTGTTGATAGATCAGGTCCTGAAATTCGGCCGTCTGCTTCTTGTAGCCGGTGGTCTGCATGTTGGCGATGTTGTTCGAGATGACCTGGACGCTAAGTTCCTGGGCCGCCATCCCGGTCGCAGCAGTGTGAAGTGCTTGCATCGGTCGTCTCCTTAAGCCGGTACGTCAGCGAGCTGCTGGATGGCATTCTTTTGCAGTTCGCTCTGTTGCTGCATCAGCGTTGAGATCGAGGTGTAGGCGCGGCTGACCTCCATCATGCGGCTCATCTCGACGACCGCGTTGACGTTCGACTTTTCGATGAA
>Ga0210393_10000290_pt1 | contig 45806 bp, 36 predicted proteins | sample IncBWC27OmetaG_FD_160068 | JGI IMG/M metagenome (GOLD analysis project Ga0210393, IMG submission 160068) | Forest soil microbial communities from Barre Woods Harvard Forest LTER site, Petersham, Massachusetts, United States - Inc-BW-C-27-O ... | reverse complement strand
GCCAACGAGGTCGATTACGACTACAACAACTCGCGGGTGTCGGCGGTCGGCAACGTGCAGCTGTTCTACAACGGCACCAGCGTCGAGGCGGACAAGGTCATCTACGACCAGAAGACCAAGCGGTTGCATGCCGAAGGCAACATCCGCATGACCGACGTCGACGGCAAGATCACCTACGCCGACATCCTGGATCTGAGCGACGACTACCGCGACGGCTTCGTCGATTCGCTGCGCGTCGATACCGCCGATGCCACCCGCATGGCGGCCACCCGCGCCGATCGCTCCAGCGGCAACTACACGGTGTTCGAGAACGGCGTCTATACCGCCTGCGCGCCTTGCAAGGACGATCCGAAGAAGCCGCCGCTGTGGCAGGTCAAGGGGATGCGCATCATCCATGACCAGCTCGACAAGATGCTCTACTTCGAGAACGCCCAGTTGGAGTTCTTTGGCGTTCCGCTGGCCTATCTGCCGTATTTCTCCACACCCGATCCGACCGCAAAGCGCAAGTCCGGATTTCTGATGCCCGGTTTCACTCAATCCCCGGGTATAGGGATCGGTATCGACATTCCCTATTACTGGGCGATCGCGCCTGATTACGACGCGACCTTCAACCCGCGCTTCATGACGCAGCAGGGCGTGTTGTTTCAGGGTGAATTCCGTCAGCGTCTGATGGACGGCTCCTATCAGATCCGCGCCTATGGCATCGATCAGCTCGATCCCGGCGCCTTTGCCGGCCAACCCGGCGATCATCAGTTCCGCGGCGGCCTGGAGACCAAGGGCGAGTTCGCGATCAACGACAAGTGGGTCTGGGGCTGGGAAGGCGTCGCGCTGTCCGACTACATGCTGCTGTCGGATTACCGCCTCTCGGTCTACAAGGACGCGTTCTCCTCATTCCTGGCGCTGCCGACCGAAGCGCCGTCGCAGATCTTCTTGACCGGCGTCGGCAACCGCAGCTACTTCGACGCCCGCACGATCTATTACGAGAGCCTGTCCGGTGCCCAGTCGCAGGTGCCCGTGGTCTGGCCGGTGGTCGACTATTCCAACGTGATCAACCATCAGGTGCTGGGCGGCGAAGTCAGCTACAAGACCAACTTCACCAACCTGACCCGCTCGGATGCGGTGTTCGATCCGATCACGGCGGCGGCCGCCGCCAACGGTTCGTGCATCCTCAACTCAGCCGATTCGGCGCAAAGCATCACCAAACAGAACTGCCTGATGCGCGGCATGCCCGGCACCTACACCCGCTTTTCGGCCGAAGCCGATTGGCGGCGTTCCTTCACCGACTCCGCCGGTGAAATCTGGACCCCGTTTGCCAGCCTGCGGGCCGACGCCATCAATGCCGATATCACCAACCAGCCCGGCGTCTCGAGCTTCCTGCCGGTCGGCGACACCACCGCGCTGCGGGTGATGCCCACCATCGGGCTCGAATATCGCTATCCCTTCATCAACGTTCAGCCCTGGGGCTCGACCACCATCGAGCCGATTGCGCAAGTCATCATCCGCCCGAACGAATCCTATGCCGGCAAACTGCCCAACGAAGACTCCCAGAGCATGACGTTCGACACCTCCAACCTCTTCAGTGTCGACAAGTTCTCCGGCTATGACCGGGTCGAAGGCGGCGGGCGGGCCAATGCCGGCGTGCAGGCCACCACCCAGTTCGACCGCGGCGGATCGGTTACCGCAGTGTTCGGCCAGTCCTACCAGCTGTTCGGTCTGAACTCCTTTGCGGTGCAGGACGTCACCAACACGGCGGTCGATTCCGGCCTGCAGACCCCGAAATCGGACTATGTCGCAAGCCTGAGCTACTCGCCGAACCGCACCTATACGCTGGCGACCCGCGCGCGCTTTGACGAGGCCACGGGGAGCGTTCAGCGCTTCGAGGCCGAGGCACGCGCCAACTTCGACCGCTGGTCGGTCAGCGTTCTCTATGGCGACTACGCCGCCCAGCCCGACCTCGGCTACCTGACGCGCCGCGAGGGCATCCTGGTCTCGGGCTCGGTCAAGATCGCCAACAACTGGGTCGCACAAGGCGCCGCCCGCTGGGATCTGGTCGCCAACCAGATCAACCAATACGTCGTCGGCGCCGGCTATGTCGACGACTGCTTCGTGCTCGCCGCCAACTACGTCACCTCCTACTCCTATGCCACCACAACCTCCCCGCCCATCCTTGGCCATGCTTTCATGCTCCAGATCGGCCTGCGGACCATTGGAAGCGTCAATATTCCGATCCCCTGAGGCCCGCGAAGGCCGCCATTTACGCGTTTGCAAAAGTGCGTGCCTCACCGGGATGCAAATGTTAGAATCGGACCACTAGACTTTCGACGCGACGCCAACGATGCACCGCCGCGCCGGCCGAGGAGTCCATCATGTCGCTCGACAACATCTCCTTTGAGACTGCCGTGCAGTCTCGCGTCGACGAGATGGTCGATGCCTGCACCCGCTGCGGCAAATGCGTCGAGGCCTGCCCGAGCGTGAAGCCCGCAGGGCTTGCGAGTGCTGCGCCGACGGATGTCATCGGTGGTATCCTCGACATTCTCCGCGACGGCCACGGAGACGACCCATCGCGGAAATGGGCGCAGGCATGCACACTCAGCGGCGAATGCATCACGGCGTGTGACGAAGGCGTCAATCCCCGCTTTTTGCTGGCCATGGCGCGCGTTGCGATCGCCAAAACCAATCACGATCTGCCGGCGCGGCGGCGCCAGGGCCTGGAGAAATACCGCGATCTCGGTCGCGATGTGGCGGTGCTGTCGCAGCTTCAGATCAACGATGAGGTGCTGGAGCGACTTGGCCAGAAATCGGCATCGGTAAGCGCGCCGGCCGAGCCGCCGGACTTCGTGTTTTACACTGGCTGCAACGTGCTCAAGACGCCGCATATCGCGCTGCTCGCCCTCGACATCATGGATACGCTCCGCATCCGCTATCAGGTGATGGGCGGCCCAAGCCACTGCTGCGGCGTCGTGCAGATGCGGCCGGGCGACCTCGAAATGTCCGGACGGATGGGAACGAACAGCATCGAAAAGCTGTCGCATACCAAATCAGGCGAAGTGATTTCCTGGTGTCCGAGCTGCTACGTCCAGTTCACCGAAACCACCCTGCCCGCGCTCGAACGTCAGCGCGGCGCGCGTCCGTTCGAGATGACGCCGTTCATGCGCTTCCTTGGGCAAAGGCTCGACCAGCTCACACCGCATTTGCACAAGACCGTTCCAATGCGCGTCGCCCTCCATCGCCATCCCGGCGTCGCGGGGGTGATGGAGGCGGCGACGAAAATCCTGGGCGCCATTCCCGGCGTCACGATCGTCGACCTGAAGCAGCCCGCGCTCGGCTTGCAGGGCGTCAATCTCAGCGTATTGCCTGAATTCAAGCGCGAGCTGACGCTGAACGAATTTGAAGCCGCCCGCGACGCCGGCATCGACGCGCTTGTGACCGTCTATCATTCCGAACATCGCGAACTCTGTGCGCATGAGCGGGACTGGCCGTTCCGCATCGTCAACCTGCTCGAATTGGTCGGAGAGAGCATGGGATTGAAGCGCCACGATCGTTACAAGGAACTGAAGATGATGCAGGACGCCGACCAGATCGTCGCCGACTGCGCCGACCTGCTCGCGCATCACGCGCTCGATGCCGCCAAAGCCCGCGACGTCGTGATCAAGGGAATGCTCGCCGATCAGCCCTTGCCGCTGCGAGCGCGCAGCATATAGCCGATCCCGCGCACATTGGCGATCCGTGAGGGCAAGCCGTGCTCGTCGATCTTCCTGCGCAAATTGCTGATGTGGGCATCAACAACATTGGTCTCAATTCCAAGGTCATACTGCCACAAATCCTTCAGCAGCATCTCTCGTGTGACGATCTGGCCGGCGTGACGAAGAAAATATTCCAGAAGCTTGAGTTCACGTGGCAGCAGGTCGATTTTGTTGCCTCCGCGAAACACGGTCTGTTCGATCAGGTCCATTTCGAGATCGTCAACGCTTAGTCTCGTTGTGCGAACCTCGCCAAGGCGACGCAGCAGCGCTTCTGTCCTGGCGACAAGCTCCACCATATAGAAAGGCTTTGCGAGATAGTCGTCCGCCCCTGCCTTCAGGCCTTGGGCTATGTCGCCAACGGATGACAGCGCCGAGATGACGAGCACCGGAATTTTGATGCCCTGTTTGCGCATATCCTCCAGAGCGCGCAGGCTGTCCACGCCGTAAAGGAGCCGGTCAAGGATCAACATGGCGGCGCCGTTCGTCCGGGCAATATCCGCCACATCGGCCATGGAGACCGCGCGCACGAGATAACCGTTTCGCTCGAGTTCCGCCTTGATCTCGTTCGCCAGTTCTACCTCATCTTCGACAAGCAATAGAGTCCAGGCGGGGACCGACGGTCCCTTGCTCAAATGACTTCCTCCCCCTCAGGACAAAGCACCTGGGAAGGATGGCGTTTTGCTCACATGACTGAAACTTAAGAATATTTTAGGCGACGGCCCGAGCAGGGGCGGCCGATCATCCTCACTCCGACTTGTCGATATTCCAGAAGATAGGCGTCGCCGGGCCGTCGAGCACGCCGGAGAGCGAGGTGCGCCAGGCGCTCGGAATGAGATATTGGCCCAGCGGAATATAGATGGCCTCGTCGTAATTCTCTTTCTGGATTTGGTCGGCGAGTTTCTTTTGTTCTTCGGGTGAGGAAGCGCGCGCAAACGCATCACGCATGGCCTCCATCTTGGGATCATCCGGCCAGCCGAACCAGCCGCCGTTCTTGCCCTTGCCGCTGATCGACATATTGACAACGGGATTGACGACGTCGGCACCCACCCAGTTGGTGAAGAACATGTTCCAGCCGCCCTCCTTCGGCGGCTTCTGGCTGGCGCGTCGGGTCACGACGGTCTGCCAGTCGGTGGCCTGCACGTCGACCTTGAAGCCGGCATCGCGCAACAATTGCGCGGCCACGATCGGCTGGGCCTTCAGCGTCACCACATCGCCCGGCGCCATCACCACGACCGGCGTGCCGTCATAGCCGGATTCGGCGAGCAGCTTTTTTGCCTCCGCCATGCCGTTGCCCTTCACCAGCGTCTCGGCGCCGGTATCGGAGGCAAGCGGCGTGCCGCAGACAAAGATGGCCCCGCAGATCCGGTAATAATCGGCGTTGCCGACCAGCGCGTCGAGCACGTCCTTCTGGTTCATCGCCAGAAACGCCGCGCGGCGTATCCTGGGATTATCAAAGGGTGGATACAGGAAATTCATGCGGCCGAGCGTCTGATAGCCGAGCTTGTTCAAGGTCTCGATCTTCAGTTCCCTGTTGGCGGCGAGAACCGGCAACAGATCCCAGGGCGGGTTCTCCATGAAATCGATATCGCCCGACTGCAGCGCGTTCACCGCGGTCTGCGCGTCCGACATCGTGATCCACTCGACGCGATCGACCTTCACCACCTTGGCCCCGGAGGTCCAGCTCGGCGGCTCCTTGCGCGGCACGTAATCGGTGTTCTTGACATAGACCGCCTTGACGCCGGGCTGGAATTCCGACGCGACGAATTTGAACGGGCCGGAGCCGATCTGCTCCTTGATCTGCTGGCCGGGCGGGGTTTCCGCCATGCGCTTGGGCATCATGAAGGGGACGAGCGAGGATGGCTTTCCGATCGATTCCAGCACCAGGCCATAAGGTTCTCTAAGCTTCAGCGTGATGGTCTTTTCATCCGTGGCCTCAAGGCTCGCGGTGAAATCCATCAGCTTCTGGCCCATGCCGTCGTTGCGGCCCCAGCGCTTGAGCGACGCGACGCAATCTTCCGCGGTGACCGGCGCGCCGTCATGCCACTTCAAGCCGTCGCGCAGCGTGAAGGTGTAGGTCAATTTGTCGTCGGAGACTTTCCAATCCGCCATCTGCGGCTGGATCTTGAAGTTCGAGTCTTCGGCCAGCAGCGTGTCATAGACCATATAACCGTGGTCGCGGGTGATATAGGCGGTGGTGAAACCGGGATCGATCACACGCAGGTCGGAATGCATCACCGCGGTGATGGTCTTGGCGGATGCCGGCATTGCGGCCAGCGCGAGCACCAGCGCCGTCATCGCGGAACGATTCACACGCGTCCTCGGAAACAATTGCAAATGAAACAACGGCGAATTCCGGAACATGGTTTCTCCTGATGTGAAATCGGGCACGGCCGGCTAGTCACTGTGCATGTACTGCGTGTTTTGGCAGCAGTAACGTGCTGTAACTCCTCTACTATTTGAGACTTGCACCGGCTGCGTGGCACGTCAATTGGATTTCGCGCCGATAGTCTTCGGCGAAACGCAAATGGCGGCAGAGTTCGTCGCCGTTCCATGCGCGGATTCAAATTTCAAAGGAGCTAACTTGAAGCACATTTCTGCCTTCTCGCGGCGCGAAGTGCGCCCGAGCGATGCATCAACATCGTCCCTCGAAAGATCGAGGGCGCAGGGAAAGCCGGATGCGCCGAGCGCACCCGCAGCCTTGCGTGCAAAAATAGAAAGCACGCAAGCAAGTCACCACAGGTTCGCCGGTCTCACCCGGCCTTCCCTGCGCAATGGTTTTAACGGCTTACTTCGCGCTCTCCCCGGTGACCGGGTTTTCTTGTCACCGTCGTTGACAGATCATCCGCCAACTTGACGCCAGCGTCGGGGCGCCAGGACCACACAACTTCGCCGTCCGCGCTAGTGCCGATTGTCTGACGGCGCCATCACGTCCATCGCATCCCGCACCCAACGTCCGTGACGATCGCGAAACGCCCCTCGAATGAGGCCGGGACGACACTCGCTCTATTGCTGTTTCTACCAATTCGCGAAGAGAAATATTTTTAACTGGAGGGCTGGACAGCAAATTGGCTGATTTGCCCGTCGGGCAAATCAGCCACGCCGGCGCGTCAATTGGATTTCGCGCGAACCTCGACATTGAAAGCGCAGTTACTTTGGCGAGGTGGCAGAAGGGTTGAATAATTTTTGTCCGTTCACTTGATACGCGCCGATCGCTTGCTGCCCGTCGGACGATACCAACCAATCTGCGAACACCTTTGCGGCGGCAAGCTTTGCACCCGCATGCTTCCGGGGGTCTAGCTCGATCACGTCATACCGATTGAGCAAGCGGGGATCGCCCTCGATAGCGACTATCAACGATCTCTTGTTGTTAAAGCTGAGCCAAGTGCCACGGTCGGATAAGGTATATGCATCCATCGCGCTCGCGGCGGTGAGTGCTTGACCCATGCCGCCGCCGATGTCGCGATACCATTTCTGTTTGATCAGCAGGTCCGGTGTCTGACCGGCCATCTTCCAGAGTCTCAGCTCAGCCGCGTTCGTGCCGCTCTTGTCGCCGCGCGAAACGAACGGCGCTTGCGAAGCGGCAATCGCCTTCAGCGCGGCAACACAGTCGCTTCCGCCCCTTACATGAGCCGGATCGGCCGACGGCCCAACGATGATAAAGTCGTTCCACGCGATTTGTCGCCGCGTAGAGCCGTGGCCTTCATCCATGAACTGTTGTTCAGCCTCGGGATCATGAACCAACAAGAGATCAGCGTCCCCACGCCGCGCGGTGTCCAGCGCCTTGCCCGTGCCCTGCGAGACGACGTTGACCGTGATGCCAGTCTTGGCCGTGAACTGTGGGAGAATGTGTTCCAATAGCCCGGATGCTTCGACCGAAGTTGTCGAGGCCAGCACGATGGATTGCTCGTCGGCAGAACTCGCATTGATAGCAGCGAGGATCGCGACCAGAGCCAACACGTTTCGAAGCTTGATCATACTTCGTCGCTCCCTGCTGTGCGCGCCCCTCCCGCCAGCGCGAAGACCGTCGCGCTGATCGAAATGCTAATTCCGACCAACACCGCACCGAGAGCCAAAGCCAACGACAGATCTCCTTGGCTTGTCTGAAGTGCGATGGTCGTGGTCATCGTTCTAGTCAAGCCGCGAATGTTGCCGCCGACCAAGATCACCGCCCCGACCTCCGATATGGTGCGACCAAAGCCCGCTAGCACGGCTGTGACAAGGTCCGCGCGAATGATCATCAGAACTTGCGGAACGGCCTGCAATTTCGTCGCGCCGTCGCTAGTCAATTCGTCGCCATAGCGCGCCCAGGCTCGTTCACTGGCGCGGTGGACCAGCGCCATAATGATCGGGATTGCAAGTATGGTCTGGGCTATCACCATAGCGGTTGGCGTAAAGAGCAGCGCGAGCGGGCCTAAAGGCCCGGCACGCGAAAGGGCGAGATAAAGCGCGAGGCCGACAACGACTGGCGGCAAGCCGAAAAACGCATTGATCAGCACAACGATTATTCGACGTCCGCGAAAGCGAAAAATCGCGAGCGCGGCCCCGATGGGCAGGCTGACGCCTGCCGCTATGGCCGTCGCAACCAAGCTAACCCTGATCGAAAGTTCGACAATCTCTAGTAAGTCGCGCAAACGGTAGCCAATCCGACAAAAACTGAGCTTTCAAGGTAGGCCACACAACGGCGTCGGCGCAACTGTCGCGCGCGAGGCCCTGCTTACATTTGCTGGTTTTCCAACTAGTCTCGCTGAGTACGGAAAGGCGGTGGCGGACATCATGTTGGTGCTACTGTTTGGGGCGGTTTCTCTGCTGTACGCTACAGTCGGCCAGGCAGGCGGGACCGCCTTTCTCGCTGTGATGGCCTTTGCCTCATTCCCCTCGAACGAGATGCGCCCCACCGCATTGCTGCTCAACATTGTTGCGGCAACATACTCGACTTGGCTGTTCAATCGCGGAAGCTTGGTGGATTGGGCTAAGCTTCGACCTTTCCTGCTTGCCTCCCTTCCTACGGCTCTGGTCGGCGGCTTCATCGTCCTGGACGAACGCTTTTATAAAACCGTTACCGGATTAATTCTTTTGTTTGCGGCCACGATCCTCGCCTTGCGACGAGCGGACGATTCAAAACCGGATCGTCCGATCTGGTTCTGGGGCGCGATCAGCATAGGCGCCGCCGTCGGTTTCGTGTCCGGGCTTACGGGCGTCGGCGGCGGTGTGTTTCTCGCGCCCATACTCATCGCATCGCACCGGGCGTCCCCAAAACAGACAGCCGCGCTTTCAGCGCCGTTCATCTTGGCAAATTCGGTGGTAGGGCTCGCGGGTGCTCTATACGCGGGACAGGCCCCTACTGCTGATACGTGGCTGTTTGTGCTTGCGGCGCTGGCAGGTGCCATGATCGGTGCAATCGTTGGCCTGCGCTGGTTGTCGCAAACTACGACGCGCTATATTCTAGCCGTGATTTTGGGCGCGGCAGGAGTTCAACTGCTATTTTTCTAACGCCCGATCCGTTTTCACGATGGTAGGAGTCGCGATCAGCCAACCCGGTTCCTCCGAGCATGCAAAAGTCGTCCGCGTCGGTCCCGTCCTTAAGTCTTCGTATCGATCTGGATACGGGAGGTCGTATTGGACCCGGTAAAATCCAGTTGCTCGAGAATATTCGTGCGGGTGGCTCGATCTCCTCCGCAAGCCGCGCCATGAGCATGTCCTATAAGCGGGCTTGGGACCTCGTGAACGAGATCAATCGCGTTTGTAGGCGCGCCGCCGTCGAACCGCAAAAAGGCGGCAAGAATGGTGGTGGCGCTATCCTTACGCCATTCGGCCTTTCACTCGTAGAGCGTTACCGGAAAATCGAGCGCTCTATAGAAGGAGAGGTCCACAAGGAACTTCTCGCGTTGCTGGCAGACGTTAAAGCCCCAAAGAAAGCCTAAGCCGCTGGCAAAGGGATGTTTAGCTTGACCCGCCAAGCACAATATCAGGGGCTCAGCGGCATCTTGATTGCGCAAGACTTGAGGATAAAAATGGAAGGCAGCCACCATGGCGCGCCACACTGCCCCATGGCTGGTTAGGCCCGGCGCGTGACTTACGGCTCGCGCTGGGCCGCTTACGGATGGCCTCACTGTTCGGGCTTGTAGCCGTCGTTCAGCGTTTGCAGGAACGCGATGATGTCGGCTTCGTCCTGCGCCGTCATCGCCGGCGTATCTCCGGGATGGCGGTTGAACGGCGGGTCGGTGACGTCGACATTGGCGTGATACTGCGCCGGGATGTCGTTGTACTTCTGCACTTTGCCGTCGGCGCCGACCGGATAGACCTTCTCCGGGTTGGTGTCGCGGAAATTGTAGAAGTCCATCACCTCCTGCAGGGTGTGGAACACGCCGTTGTGCAGGAAGGTGCGGCGCACGGCGGTGTTGCGCAAGGTCGGCGTCTTGAACATGCCGCAGAATTGCGTCTGGTCGGCGATGTCCTTGCGAACGGGACCGCAAACCCCGAGATCGAAAAAGTTGGGATCCTTGGTGTCGGCGAGCGCAAGATTGCGCGGCGTACCCAGCGCTTCATACTGCGTGTCGGTAAACAGCGGTGGCCGTCTGTCAGGGCCTGGCTCGGCCGTATGGCAGCCGGCGCAATTGGCCTTCTGAGGATCGTTGAACAGGCGAAGGCCGCGCAATTCAGCCTCGCTCAGGCGCGCCTTGCCCTCCAGCCAGTAATCATACTTGCTGGTATAGGGATGGAAGCTCGGCTCCTCGATCTGATAGCGCCCGACCGCGAACAACGCCTCGGCCGCCAGGAGCTTTGTGTCCTTGTAAATTCTCTCGCCGAACAAGGTTCCAAATTTGCTGGCATACGGCGCATGACGCAGTTTCTCGGCAACGATCTCGAGGCTGCCGCCGTCCATCTCGCGCGGATCGAGCAGCGGACCTTCCGCCTGGATCTGAAGGGTGTGGGCGCGGCCGTCCCAGAACAGGCCTCCTTGCGGAACGATATTGGCGCTTTGCGCTGTCTGCATCGCGATCTTGTCCGCGCGCGCCGCAGTCTTGCTGGCCTCAACCTGCTGCGCGATATCGACGTTCTCGTTCGTCGTATCATCGGGGCCGATGCTGAATTCGGGCTGCCGTTCCAAATATGTCAGCGACGGAACAGCGCGCATGCCCGGCGACGTCAGGTTCGGGCCGCCGAGCATCACGGACGCATCGTTCGGCGGACCATAGGCGTGATCCGGGCTGTGACACGACGCGCAAGCCACCTTGCCCGACGACGACAGGGTGGTGTCGAAAAATATGTCCTTCCCCAATCTCGCCATCGCGGAGAGCGGCTGGACGGAGGGGCGAAGCAGACGAATCGGTTTCGGATTTTCGCCGGTCGGTGTTTGCGGCTCGGCAGCGAAGACGGCGCCGGCCAAAAGGCCGGCGCCGAGGAACCACACGATCGTGCGATTGAACATCTCACTCACTCTCGGTTTCAGTTGGTCTTGCTGTCCACGGTGCCGAAAGTCGGATCGAGAACCAGCTTCCGGGTGGGCTTCTGAGTGAAGTCGAACATGTCCGTGATCGAACCGGTTGTGGCATCGAAGGAGCCACCGCCGAGACGCTCACCGTTCAGCCAGTTGTCCTCGATGAATTGCGGGATCGAGGCCTGCGTGATCAGCACGTGGCTGACATAGTTCTTCTTGGCGTAGGGCGAGATCACCATGAAAGGCTGGCGCATGCCGGGGCCGCAACGTCCGTTGACAGGCTGACCGCTGAGGCCGTTGGGCACGGCGGTTTGACCTGGTGTGCCGCAGTTACCGTTGCCGTTCAGCGCATCAATATCGATGGCCGGAGTGCCCGTGCCCGGGATCGGGGTCGCCGAGAACGACCCATGGGTCGTGGCAGCGAAGGCGTGGTCGTACCAGCCATCCGAGTCGTCATAGGCCAGGATCACAGCGGTCGAGTTCCAGTCCGGCTGCTGCTGAAGGAAGTTGATCAGATTGACCAGACCAGCCTGCGCATCCAGCGGATTGGAGTTACCCGGATGATCATCCTGGAACGATGCCATCTTGATGAAGGACACCGCCGGGAAGTTGCCGGATCCGACCGCCGCCGTGAAGTCGTTCAGGTCATAGGCATGGTTGGCCGGATCGACCGTATTCTTGCCCGGGACCTTGGTGAAGCCGATCGCTTTGGTCGAGGTCGGACGGGCATGGGTCGCATTGGCCGTCGATGCGAAGTACTGGAACCAGATGTGGTGCGGAACATAGTCGCCGTGCGAGCCGCCGGTGACGGCCGAAACACTGCTGCGGCCGCAACCGGTCGAGCCGTTGTCGTTGATGGTTTGCAAGTTGAAGCCACCGACGAACGAACCCCACGGGATATTAGCCGCGTTGAGCAGGTCGCCGATGTTCTTGCTTGTCATCCGGACTTGAGCACTCGGGCTCGAGCACACGTCGCCGAACGGATCGACATCGCCGGTCAACGTGAAGCTGCCATCGCTGTTCAGGACCCCGGCGTCGCCCGCCGTCAGTTCCGCAGCGATAACCGAGACAGGAGTGCCAGCAGGAACACCAGGGAACGTCGCGCCATTGGTTTGCCCTGAGAACATTTCCAGCGCTCCGGGGGTCGACGGACCAAAGGTATCGCTCCAGGAATTGTCGCTCATCGCAAAATTCTGGGCGTAGTTCCACAGACCGGTGACCGTGTTGCCGTCGAAATAGCCCATCACTTGGGCCTTGGTGCCGAAGCCGCCGGCGCCGCCAGAGGTACCCGCACCCGTGTCCAGCGGGAAGAGGTCGAGCTTGCCGCCGTCAAAGGCCAGTTGCTCGGGCGTATAGCCGTGGTTCTGGTCGGAGGTGTTGGCCTGGGTGCGATCCAGACGGAACGGGTTCGAAGCGCCGGTGCCGTTGGCCGGATTGAGGTTCGGGTTTTTGTCGAGCAGCGCCGGGTTGGTCAAAAGATTGTTGATGACGGTCGGCGTGTTCTTGGCGGGCTCGAAAGCCGGCTCGCCTTCGACATTCAACGCGTTCGGATAGGTGCCGAAATAATGGTCGAACGAGCGGTTCTCGTTGTAGACGACGATGAGGTGCTTGATCGGGGTCTTGGTCGGGAGCGTGTCCGCGGTGACGGCCGACGTCTTGCTGGAGGTAGAGGCCACATCTTCGATCAGGCCGAGAACGGGCGCGAGTTCGCTCGCGAGCTTGTTGCCGGCAACCGAACCGGTCGACGTGAAAGTGGTGGCGGCGACGATCAGCGCCGCCGTCGATAGCAAAGCTGATTTCAGCTTCAGATTTTTCATCTTTTTTCCCATTGCCTCTCAAAACCATTTTGAGCCGTGCGTGGAGACAGATAGGGAACCTCAATGACAGGTATGTGTAGGTTTGACTTCAAAAACCGTTCCGTCCACCGCTGCCGGGTCATGTTTGCGGTCCGCAACGAAAAACGGCGCCGGCCAAAGGCCGGCGCCGAAGAGTCACACGATCGTGTGACGCAACATCTGCTTAGTTCTTGATCTTGGTCGAGCTATCCACGGTGCCGAAGGTCGGATCGAGGATCAGCTTCGCCGACTTCTTCTGGGTGAAGTCGAACATGTCCATGATCGAGCCGGTGGTGGCATCAAAGGCGTTACCTTTGAGGCGTTTGCCGTTCAGCCAGTTGTCCTCGACGAATTGCGGGATCGAGGCTTGGCTGATCAGCACGTGGCTGACGAAGTTCTTCTTGGCGAAGGGCGAGATCACCAGGAAGGGTACGCGCGTGCCGGGACCGCAACGGCCATGGACCGGCAGATTGTTGAGGCCGAGGGGTTCAGTCGTGCCAACGACGCCGCACTGACCGGGAGCCGTCAACGCGTCGGAAGACGAGAACGACGTATGCGTGATCGGGGCGGGGGCGTGATCGTACCAGCCGTCCGAGTCGTCATAGTTGATGATCACCGCAGTCGAATCCCAGTCCGGCTGCTGCTGAAGGAAGTTGATCAGATTGACCACTCCCGTCTGTTCATCGAGCGGGTCCGAGTTGCCGGGGTGAGCGTCCTGGAAGGTCGCCATCTTGATGAAGGAAACCGCCGGGTAGTTGCCCTGCGAAACCGCCGCTTCGAACTGGTTCAGATCGTAGGCATGGTTGGCCGGATCTTTCTTGTTCTTGCCGGCGATATTGGTCAGGCCGATCGAAGCGACGGAGTCCGGAGCGAGATGGTTCGGGTTGGAGGTCGACTGGTAATACTGGAACCAGATGTGATGCGGGACGTAGTCGGGGATGGCATCGCCAAGCCCGCCAATCACCTGGCTCGGCGAGGTGCGCCCGAGAAGATTCGTGGGATCCGGCATGCCTTGGCTATTCACGCCGGGACAACCCGTTGAGCCGTTATCGTTGATGGTTTGCAGGTTGAAACCGCCGACGAACGAGCCCCACGGAATGTTCGCCTCGTTCAACAGGTCGCCGATGTTCTGGGAAGTCATCTGGACCCGTGACTTCGGGCTGGAGCACACGTCAAAGGCGGGATCGGTATCGCCGTTCTGCGTGAAGCCGCCCTGGCCGTCCGCGAGGCCGCTCTGGCCGAAGCCCGGAGGAGCCACCGCGCCATTGGTCTGGCCCGAGAACATGTGGAGAGCTCCCGGCGTCGACGGACCGAAAGTATCGGTCCAGGCGTTGTCGCTCATCGCGTAATTCTGAGCGTAGTTCCAGAATGCGGTGACGCTGTTGCCGTCGAAATAGCCCATCACCTGGCCCTTGGTGCCGAAGGCACCGGCGCCGCCCGTGGTGCCGCTGCCCGTGTCGAGCGGGAAGAGATCGTTCTTCCCGGCGTCATAGGCCTTTTGCTCGCTCGTATAGGCGTGGCTTTGGTCGGCGGTGTTGGCCTGGGTCCGGTCAAGACGGAACGGATTGGAGGCGTTTATGCCGTTAGAGGGCTGGGTGACCGTCTGGCCGTTGGACGGCACGATGTTCGGATTTGCGTTCGGGTTGTTGTCAAGCAGAGCCGGGCTCGACAACAGGTTGTTGATCTGCGTCGGCGTGTTCTTGTTGGGCTCGAAACGGGGCTCGCCTTCCGGATTCAACGCGTTCGGATAGGTGCCGAAATAATGATCGAAAGAGCGGTTTTCGTTGAAGATGACCACAAGGTGCTTGATCGGCGTCTTCGTCGGCAACGCGTCGACGGTCTCGGTGACGGTGGTAGTGCCCTTGTCTTTGGCGACCGCGACCGGGCCGTTGACAGCGAGCGTAGTCCCGACAGCGAGGATCGCAGCCGTCGATAGCAAAGCTGACTTTAGCTTCAGATTTTTCATCTTTTTTCCCATTGCCTCTCAAAACCGTTTTGAGCCGTGCGCGGAGACAGATAGGAGGCCTCGGTGACAGGTATGTGTAGGTTTGACTTCAAAACCGCTCAGTCCACCGCTGCCGGGTCACGTTTGCGGCCAGACAACGAAAAACGGCGCCGGCCAAAAGGCCGGCGCCGAGGAGTCACACGATCGTGTGACGTAATATCTTCTTAGTTCTTGATCTTCGTCGTCTCGTCGATGAGGCCGGTGGTCGGATCGAGGACCAGTTTGACCGACTTCTTCTGGGTGAAGTCGAACATGTCCATGATCGAACCGGTCGAGGCATCGAACGAACCGCCACCGATACGCGCACCGTTCAGCCAGTTGTCCTCGATGAATTGCGGGATCGAGGCCTGCGTGATCTGCACGTGGCTGACGTAGTTCGACTTGGCGTAGGGCGAGATCACCAGGAACGGGGTACGTGTACCCGGACCGCAGCGGCCTGCGACCGGCAGACCCTTGACGCCATTGGCAACGGGGGTGACGCCGGGAACGCCGCACTGACCGGGAGCGGTCAACGCGTCGGAGCTCGAGAACGAACCATGGGTCATCCCGGAGGCGTGGTCGGCCCAACCGTCGGAGTCGTCGTAGGCCAGGATCACAGCGGTCGAATCCCAGTCAGGCTGCTGCATCAGGAAGTTGACCAAGGTGACGAAGCCCGTCTGCGCATCGAGCGAGTTCGAGTTGCCCGGATGCTCATCCTGGTACGATTCCATCTTGATGAAGGAAACCGCCGGGAAGTTGCCCGATCCAACCGCTGCCGTGAAGTCGTTCAGGTCATAGGCGTGGTTGGCCGGATCGACGGTCTTCTTGCCCGGCACGGTGGTGTAGCCGATCGCCGCCGTCGAGGTCGGACGGAGGTGGGTCGGGTTGGCGGTCGAGGCGTAATACTGGAACCAGATGTGATGCGGAACATAGTCCGTGTTGGTTCTCCCAGTAACCTCACTGATGTGGCTGCGCGCACAACCGGTAGAGCCGTTGTCGTTGATGGTTTGCAGGTTGAAACCGCCGACGAACGAACCCCACGGAATGTCGGCTGCATTGAGCAGGTCGCCGATGTTCTTGCTCGTCATTTGAACCTGGGACGTCTTGCTCGAGCAGACATCGCCGGCCGGGTCGGTATCGTTGATCAGCGTGAGGCCGCCCTGTCCGTCCGCGATCGTGCTCGCGGAAAGGCCAGCCGGAATCACAGCGCCGTTGGTGGTGCCGGAGAACATGTTGATCGCGCCGGGGGTCGACGGACCAAAGTCGTCAGTCCAAGCGTTGTCGCTCATCGCGAAATTCTGGGCGTAATTCCAGTACGCGGTGACCGTGTTGCCGTCGAAATAGCCCATCACCTGGCCCTTGGTGCCGAAGGCGCCGGCGCCGCCCGCGGTGCCGTTGCCGGTATCAAACGGGAACAGGTCGTTCTTGCCGTTGTCGTAGGCCAGTTGTTCCGGCGTGTAGCTGTGATTCTGACCGGCCGTGTCGGCCTGCGTACGGTCGATGCGGAACGGATTGGTCGCATTAGCGCCGTTGGTGGGTTCGGTCACGGTTGCGCCGTTGGAGGGCACCACGTTGGGGTTTGCGTTCGGATTGTTGTCAAGCAGCGTCGGGCTCGACAGCAGGTTGTTGATCTGCGTCGGCGTCTTCTTGTTGGGCTCGAAACGGGGCTCGCCTTCGACGTTCAGCGCGTTCGGATAGGTGCCGAAATAATGATCGAATGAACGGTTTTCGTTGAAGACGATCACAAGGTGCTTGATCGGCGTCTTGGTCGCCAGCGTGTCCGGATTGACGGCCGACGTCTTCTTGGCGTTGGAAGCGACATCGTCAATGAGGCTAATGACCGGGGCAAGTTCGGTCAGGAGGCTGTTACCAGCAACCGAACCGGTTGATGTGAAAGTGGCGGCGACTGTGATCAGCGCGGCCGTAGATAGCAAAACGGATTTGAGCTTCGGATTTTTCATCTTTTCCCCAGAGCAAAGAAGGAGTGGTAGAGCGCCGGGACGGATAAGCAGCGTCAATGACGGGCATGTGTCGGTTTGACGTCAAACCGAACAGGTTCGCGCCTTCTCCGACACCAACAAACCCAGCGCATCACGCGCTACTGCACTGCTCTCCTCGTCGTATCGTTGGCTAAGCCACGAGAGGGAAAAGTTATTTTCTCAGCTGTGAAGGCATTTTGCGTTTGCTTTCCAACAGCGATCAGATCATCTGAGCTCGGCTCCAAAAAATTTTTCCACATCAATCACAGCCTTCCGCTGCGATCTTTTATTTTGTCCGACTGCACCGTTGGACAAAATAAAAGACCGGAATGCGGCCGCCTCCGCCTCCCCACGTCTTTGCTTCGACCGAGAAACAAGATGACACTTCCTTTGCAAAAATTTGACTTTGCAAATCTGTCATCGATCCTTCTTGTAAGCTGCCGGGGAAATGACGGCGCCGGCAAGAAAGCCGGCGCCGTCGGATCGTGACCAAACTCGGACTAGTTCTTGATCTTGGTCGAACTATCCACGGTGCCGAAGGTCGGGTCGAGGATCAGCTTTGTCGACTTCTTCTGTGTGAAGTCGAACAGGTCCATGATCGAACCGGTCGTGGCATCGAACGAGCCGCCGCCAAGACGCTCACTGCCGAGCCAGTTGTCCTCGATGAATTGCGGAATCGAGGCCTGCGTGATGAACACGTGGCTGACGTAGTTCTTCTTGGCGTAGGGCGAGATCACCAGGAACGGCAAGCGCGTACCCGGACCGCAACGGCCTGCGACCGGCAGGCCCCTGACGCCGTTCGGCACCGGGGTGACGCCGGGGACGCCGCACTGACCGGGGGCGGTCAACGCATCCTGCGCCGAGAACGAACCTTGCGTCGTCGCCGCGAAGGCGTGGTCGTACCAGCCGTCGGAGTCGTCATAGGCGAGGATGACAGCGGTCGAGTCCCAGTCCGGCTGCTGCTGAAGGAAGTTGACCAGCGTGACGAAGCCCGTCTGCGCATCGAGCGAGTTCGAGTTGCCGGGGTGTTCGTCCTGGTAAGCTTCCATCTTGACGAAGGAAACGGCCGGGAAGTTGCCGGAGCCGACCGCAGTGAAGAAGTCGTTCAGGTCATAGGCGTGGTTCGCCGGATCAACCTTCTTGGTGCCGGGCACGTTGGTGAAGCCGATCGCTGCCGTCGAGGTCGGACGGAGGTGGGTCGGATTGGCCGTCGAGGTGAAGTACTGGAACCAGATGTGGTGCTGGACGTAATCGTTGACGGTTCGACCCGTCACCGGGCTGACGTGGCTGCGTCCGGCGTTGGTCGCCTTCACGCCCTGGCTGTTCACGCCCGCGCAACCGGTAGAGCCGTTGTCGTTGATGGTCTGCAGGTTGAAACCACCGACGAACGAACCCCACGGAATGTCGGCCGCATTGAGCAGGTCGCCGATGTTCTTGGCAGTCGAGGAGACCGACGTTCCGGGTGAACACACGTCAAAGGTCGGATCGACGTCACCGATCAGCGTGATGCCGCCCTGCCCGTCCGGAAGCTCGTTGCCGCTCGTGCCAACGCCGGCCACGATGCCGTTGGTCTGACCGGCGAACATTTCGAGCAGACCGGGAGTCGACGGGCCGTAGGCGTCGCCCCAGGCGTTGTCGCTCATCGCGTAGTTCTGGGCGTAGTTCCAGTACGCGGTGACGGTGTTGCCGTCGAAGAAGCCCATCACCTGGCCCTTGGTGCCGAAAGCGCCGGCGCCGCCCGTGGTGCCGCTGCCGACGTCCAGCGGGAACAGATCGTTCTTGCCGGCGTCATAGGCCTTCTGCTCGGGACCATAGGAATGGTTCTGGCCGGCCGTGTCGGCCTGCGTGCGGTCGATGCGGAACGGATTGGCCGCATTCACGCCGTTGGAGGGTTGAGTGACCGTCTGGCCGTTAGACGGCACGACGTTGGGGTTTGCGTTCGGGTTGTTGTCCAGCAGCGCCGGGCTCGACAACAGGTTGTTGATGTCGCGCTGCGTGTTCTTGGCGGGTTCGAAAAGCGGTTCGCCTTCCGGGTTCAGCGCGTTCGGATAGGTGCCGAAGTAATGATCGAACGAACGGTTTTCGTTGAAGACGACCACAAGGTGCTTGATCGGCGTCTTGGTCGGCAGCGTGTTCGCTGTGACGGCCGGCGTCTTGTTCTTGGCGTTGTCGACGACGCTGTCGATCAGGTTAACAACCGGAGCGAGTTCGGAGGCAAGGTTGTTGCCGGCGACCGAACCGCTTGTCGTCACAGTGGCTACAGCGAGCAGCGCAGCCGAAGATAACAGAGCGGATGTGAGCTTTAGATTTTTCATCTTTTCCCCAGAGCAAAGAAGGAGTGGTAGAGCGCGGGGACGGATAAGCAGCGTCAATGACGGGCATGTGTCGGTTTGACGTCGAACCGATCAGGTTCGCGCCTCCGCCAACATCAACAAACGCAACGCATCAAGCGCCGCCTGATTGCCCTCTTCGCTGCATCGTCTGCTAAACCACGAGAGGAAAAGTTATTTTCTGTGCTGTGAAAGCGTTTCGTATTTGCTTTCCAACAGCGATCAGCTCATGCGCATTCAACCCCAAAAAAATTTTGCTCGCGTCACCGCAACACTTCTTATGTTGCCGACAGTGTCGGCCAACATAGTATGTCGCTAACAATGTTCATAGCAGTGTTATCAACATTGTTGGCCAACATAAGCACGCCTCTGCGAAGGAGACGTGACACTTGCGCCGGTTACGCGCGCACTTTTTTCGAGAGCTTCAACCGTGCTGCTTCGCTTCGCGCGATGCATCGGCTCGCCAGAATCGTTTCCGCAGGGACGAAATCGAGCTTCAGCCGAGAGGCGTTACGACGCTTGTTTTGCCAAGTTTGGCTTTACAAATCTGTCACCGCCCTTTCTTCTAAGCCGTCCAGCGCTTTCGTCCGTCGAAATTTCCTTTTGAAATCGAGAGCCTTCGATGAACCCGACCAACCTTCCCTTCGATTCCGAAGCCATGCTTGCGGGCCTGCGCGCCTGGGTCGAATGCGAAAGTCCGACCTGGGACGCCGCCGCCGTCAACCGGATGCTCGATCTCGCCGCCCGCGAAATGGCGATCATGGGTGCGTCGATTGAACGAATCGCCGGACGGCAGGGATTTGGCGGCTGCGTGCGGGCGAAATTTCCCCATTCAAGGCAAGGTGAGCCCGGCATCCTGATCGCCGGCCACCTCGACACGGTTCATCCCGTCGGCACGATCGAGAAGCTGAAATGGCGGCGCGAAGGCAACAAATGCTACGGGCCCGGCATTTTCGACATGAAGGGCGGCAATTACCTCGCCCTCGAAGCGATCCGGCGACTGGCGCGAGCCGCCATCACCACACCGCTCCCGATCACCGTGCTGTTCACCCCGGACGAGGAAGTCGGCACGCCGTCGGCACGCGATCTGATCGAGGCCGAAGCCAGACGCAACAAATATGTACTCGTACCCGAACCCGGCCGGCCCAATAACGGTGTCGTCACCGGCCGTTATGCGATTGCGCGGTTCAACCTGGAAGCCACGGGGCGACCGAGCCATGCCGGCGCCACGCTGTCTTCGGGACGCTCGGCGATCCGCGAGATGGCGCGTCAGATCCTGGTCATCGACGGCATGACGACGGAGGATTGCACGTTCAGTGTCGGCATTGTGCATGGCGGCCAATGGGTCAATTGCGTCGCCACTACCTGTACCGGCGAGGCGCTGAGCATGGCCAAGCGTCAGACCGACCTCGACCGCGGCATCGAGCGCGTGCTGGCGCTGTCAGGCACATCCAACGACGTGACGTTCACGGTGACGCGAGGCGTGACGCGCCCGGTGTGGGAGCCGGATGCCGGCACGCTCGCGCTCTACGACAAGGCGCGCGGCATTGCGGTCTCGATGGGGCTCGACCTTCCCCACAGCAGTGCGGGCGGCGGCTCCGACGGCAACTTCACCGGCGCGATGGGAATTCCGACGCTGGACGGATTGGGAGTCCGTGGTGCGGACGCGCACACGCTGAACGAACATATCGAAGTCGACAGCCTCGCCGAGCGCGGCCGCCTGATGGCGGGTCTTTTGGCCACGCTGACTTGAAGGCGCGCTGGCGATGGCGAAAGCATCGAATCCTTCCCAAGCCATTCCCTTCAAACCCATCCGCGCGCGGGCCGAACAACGCAAAGGCGGCGCCAAGGCGCTGGAAAAGCTTTTGCCTGGGAAACCCGACATGAAGGCGCTGGCAAAGCTCGCTGATGATCGCATTCTGGCCAAGATGACACAGCGTGTGTTTTCCGCGGGCTTCGCCTGGAGTGTCATCGAGAACAAATGGCTGGATTTTGAGAAGGCCTTCCTCGGCTTCAAGCCAGCCAAGCTGATTTTCCAACCCGACGATTTCTGGGACGCGCTGTTGTCCGACAGGCGCATTGTACGCAATGGCGCCAAGATCGCGTCGGTACGCGAGAATGCCGCCTTCGTGCAGGAGATCGCCAAGGAACACGGCGGCTTCGGCCAGTTTCTGGCTAAGTGGCCCTCTTCCGACCAGGTCGGACTGCTCGATCTGCTCGCCAAACGCGGCAGCCGCCTCGGCGGCAATACCGGCCAGATGTTCTTGCGCTTCATCGGCTGGGACGGTTTCGTCACTTCGCAGGACGTGGTCGCCTGCCTGCGCGACGCGGGGCTCGACGTCGCAGCCGAAGTGAAGTCGAAAGGCGACCTCGCCAAGGTGCAGGCGCAGTTCAATGCCTGGGCGGCCGAGACCGGCCTGCCCTATCTGCACCTGTCGCGCATCTGCGCGATGTCGATCGGCGAGAACCATCCAGCGTGATGTCAGATCGATGGCACAGGGTTTGCAGCTTTTTGGTTAGCAGAGCGAAGGAGCAGTGGCCTTATGACAGAGTTCCGCTACCTTCTGCGGACTCTATCCGTCGTCCCTGCGAAAGCAGGGACCCATAACCACAGCCGTCAATTGTTGTCCCAAAGCCGTCAAACAGCGTCTCCCAAACCATGGGCCGCAGCGTATGGGTCCCTGCTTTCGCAGGGACGACGCAGGAGATGGAGTTGATGCTCGGATATCTCCTGCGCCGCGTGCTTGCCGCGATCCCCGTGATGGGCGTGGTGGCGCTGTTCGTGTTCCTGCTGTTGCGGCTGACGCCCGGCGATCCCGCGGCGATCCTTGCCGGCGACAACGCCACGCCGGAACAGCTCGAACGCATCCGCATCTCGCTCGGCCTCAATCAGCCGCTCTATACGCAATTCTTCACCTGGGTCGGCAGTCTCCTGCGCGGCGATCTCGGCACCTCGCTCTCCTCCAACCAGCCTGTGTTGAAGCTGATCGGTCAGCGCATCGAACCCTCGATTGCGGTCGCGATCGCAACCATCGTGCTTTCGGTCGTGATCGCGGTGCCGCTCGGGGTCGTCGCCGCCTGGAAACGCGGCACCTGGATCGACCGCTTCGTGATGGGACTGTCGGTGGTCGGTTTTTCCATTCCGGTATTCGTGATCGGCTATGTACTGATCCAGATTTTCGCGATCGACCTGCGCTGGCTGCCGGTGCAGGGATATCGCAGCATCGGAAATGGCTTTGGACCTTTCTTCGAACGGCTGATCCTGCCGACGGTCAGCCTCTCTTTCATCTATGTCGCGCTGATCGCCCGCATGACCCGCGCCTCGATGCTCGACGTACTGAGCGAGGATTATGTGCGCACCGCGCGCGCCAAGGGCATCGGGGAAGCCGGTGTGCTGTTGCGTCACGGCCTGCGCAACGCCGCCGTCCCGGTCATTACCGTCATCGGCACCGGCTTTGCGTTGTTGATTTCCGGCGTCGTCGTCACCGAAAGCGTGTTCAATCTGCCGGGCATCGGCCGCCTCACCGTCGATGCCGTGCTGTCGCGCGATTATCCTGTGATCCAGGGCCTGATCCTGTTGACTTCGGCGGTCTATCTCGGCGTCAACCTCATGATCGACGTCGCTTACACCCTGCTCGATCCGCGCATCCGCTACTGAGGCGTTGAAATCCCATGGCGGTCGAGACACTTCCCAAACCGACGATCCCGATCACCACACCCTGGCGGGGGGCGTTTCTCACCTCAACGCCTGTCATCACCGCCGCCACGGTCTGCCTCGCTCTGGTCATCGCGTCCGCGATTGCCGCGCCATGGCTCTCGCCGCACGATCCGCTCCTGCTCGCGCCCGCCCAGCGGCTCAAACCCGCCAGCGCGCAATTCTGGCTCGGCACCGACGGCTATGGCCGTGACGTGCTCTCGCGCATTCTTTATGGCGGCCGGGTCTCGCTCCTAATCGGGCTCGGCGCGGCGATTTTCAGCATCGGTATCGGGCTCGCCATCGGATTGGTGTCCGGCTTCTTCAAATGGGTCGACGCCATCATGATGCGAGTCATGGATGGGCTGATGGCGATCCCGAGCATCCTGCTGGCGATTGCCGTGGTTTCGCTTTCCGGCGCCAGCCTGATGACGGTCATGGTCGCCATCACCATTCCCGAAATTCCGCGCGTCGCGCGGCTGGTGCGATCCGTCGTGCTGTCGGCGCGTGGCGAACCTTATGTCGAGGCTGCGATTTCGCTGGGCTCGTCGCTGCCCAAGATCATGCGGCGGCATTTGATGCCGAACACGATCGCGCCGCTGATCGTGCAAGGCACCTATGTTTGCGCCTCGGCGATTTTGACCGAAGCGATCCTGTCGTTTCTCGGCGCCGGCATCAGCCCGGAGACGCCCACCTGGGGCAACATCATGGCGGAGGGACGTAGCTTTTTTCAGATCAAGCCGTCCTTGATCTTCTGGCCGGGGCTTGTGCTTTCGATTGCCATTCTTTCCGTCAACCTGATCGGCGATGCCGCACGCGATGCGCTCGATCCACGCCTGAAACAGCGCGGAGGCAGCCAATGATCTCCCCTGTTCTCGCAATCCGAAATCTCGTCGTCAGCCTCGGCGGAAGCGGCCCACGCATCATCGATGACGTCACCCTTGAAGTGCGCGAACGCGAGACCCTGTGTCTGGTCGGCGAAAGCGGATCGGGAAAATCCGTCACCTCGCTTGCCGTGATGGGGCTGCTGCCAAAGGGTTCGCTGGCCACGACCGGGGGCTACATCCGACTCGTCGGCGAGGAGCTGATCGGAGCCCCTGACCGTCGTTTACGGCAATTGCGCGCTACCACCATGGCGATGATCTTCCAGGAGCCGATGACCGCGCTCAACCCGGTGGTGCCGGTCGGACGCCAGATCGACGAGGTCCTGCGTACTCACACCCAACTCGACGCCCGCGCGCGCCGCCGGCGCATTCTCGACATGATGGAGCAGGTGCGGCTGCCCGAGATCGAGCGGATTTTTGCTTCCTATCCGCATCGCCTGTCCGGTGGCCAGCGCCAGCGCATCATGATCGCGATGGCGCTGGTGCTCGAGCCAAAACTCCTGATCGCGGACGAGCCGACCACCGCACTCGACGTCACCACGCAAAAGCAGATCCTGGCTTTGATCCGCGACCTGCAGCGCGACCACGGCACGGCTGTGCTCTTTATCACCCATGACATGGGCGTGGTCGCTGAAATCGCCGACCGCGTCGCCGTGATGCGGCAGGGAAAACTGGTCGAAACAGGATCGCTTCAGACCATCCTGCGCGCCCCGGAGGCGGAATATACCCGCAATCTTCTTTCGTCGGTGCCGTCCCTGATACCGCGCCCGCCCCGCCCGGAATCGCGTGAACCGATCGTGCTGGAAACCAATGCGCTGTCAAAGGTCTACCGGGAGCGCTCGGCGTTTGGACGAGCCCGCGAAGTCGCGGCCGCGCAAAACGTGACGCTCAAGCTGCGCAAGGGCCGCACGCTCGGCATCGTCGGCGAAAGCGGGTCCGGCAAGTCGACCGTGGCGCGCTGTATCGTCCGCCTGATCGATCCAACCTCCGGCACCGTTCACCTCGGCAATCGCGACATCTCCGACCTGTCGCGAAACCTGTTGCAGCCCCACCGCAAGAAAATCCAGATCGTCTTCCAGGATCCTTATCGCTCGCTCAATCCCCGCATCACGATCGGCGAGACCATCGCCGAGGGACCGATCAACTACGGCACGTCCCGCTCCCAGGCGCTGGCAAGAGCGCGCGAGCTGCTCGAACTGGTCGGTCTGGCGCCCGACTCCGTCGCGTGGTTTCCGCACCAGTTCTCCGGCGGGCAGCGTCAGCGCATTGCGATAGCGCGGGCGCTCGCGCTCGATCCCGACGTGATGGTGGCGGACGAGGCCGTTTCCGCTCTCGACGTCTCGGTTCAGGCGCAAGTGATGCAACTGCTCGACCAGATTCAGGCGCGGCTTGGCATTGCGATCCTGTTCATCACCCACGATCTGCGCGTCGCCGCGCAAATCTGCGATGACGTCGCCGTGATGCAGGAGGGCCGGATCGTCGAACAGGGCCCGGCCGCGCAAGTCCTCACCGAACCACGCGAGGCCTATACCCGCGCTCTTCTCGACGCCGCGCCCGGACGCGGCTGGGATTTCGCCAATTTTAGGCCGGTGGCCTGAGTTACGACTTTTCCTCTTCGTCATGGCCGGGCTCGACCCGGCCATCCACGTCTTTTGTCTCTTCAGAAGGAAAGCAAGACGTGGATCACCGGGACAAGCCCGGTGATGACGAGCGGTGGATGCGCGCATGCAAAACCGGATTGCTCCTTCGCTTGCGCTTCGCGCCTTGACGGGTCTACCGTCTGACCATGTTCCACTGAGACAGACGCATGTACCGTATCGCCGTCGGCGGCTTCTTGCACGAAACCAATACCTTCGCGCCGACGAAGGCGACTTATGCCGATTTCGTCCACGGCGGCGGCTGGCCTGCGATGACGCAAGGCACCGAAGTATTCAAGGTGATGCGCAACATCAATGTGGGCCTCGCCGGCTTCATCGGTGAAGCCGAAAATCACGCCTGGGAGCTGGTGCCGACGATCTTCGCCGCCGCCAGCCCCTGCGCCCATGTAACAAAAGACGCCTATGAACGTATCACTGACGTGATCGTTGACGGTATCAAAAGCGCCGGCCCGCTTGATGCGGTCTATCTCGACCTGCACGGCGCCATGGTGAGCGAGCATTTCGACGACGGCGAAGGCGAGATCTTGCGCCAGGTGCGTGAGGTGATCGGCGACAGGCTGCCGCTCGTTGTCAGTCTCGATCTGCATGCCAATGTGACACCGGAGATGGTGCATCACGCCGATGCCCTGATCGCCTATCGCACCTATCCCCATGTCGACATGGCCAACACCGGCCGCGCCGCCGCGCGCCATCTGGCGCTGCTGCTGCGCGAAGGTCAGCGTTTTGAGAAGGCCTTCCGGCAATTGCCGTTCCTGATTCCCATCAGCTGGCAATGCACCAACGATTTTCCCACCAAGGGCATCTATGAGAAGCTCGCGGCGATGGAGAACGAGGCCGTGCCGGCGCTCTCGTTCTGCCCGGGATTTCCGGCCGCCGATTTCGCCCATTGCGGACCGAGCGTCTTTGCCTACGGACGAACGCAAAAGGATGCGCAAGCTGCCGTCGATCGGCTCGCTGATCTGATCGAAAGCCATGAGCGCGATTTCGACGGCCGTATCTACACGCCCGACGAAGGCGTGCGGCTGGCGATGGAATTATCGAAAAACGCGGGTAAGCCCATCGTCATTGCCGACACCCAGGATAATCCCGGCGCCGGCGGTGATTCCGACACCACCGGCATGTTGCGGGCGCTGGTCCGCAACAACGCCACGCGCGCGGCGATCGGCGCGATTTACGATCCGGCCTCCGCAAAGGCCGCGCATGACGCAGGCGTTGGCGCCACCGTCACACTCTCGCTAGGCGGCAAGTCCGGCATCCCGGGCGATGCGCCATTCGAGGCCACGTTCAGAATCGAAAAATTGTCCGACGGCAGGTTCGTGGCGCCGGGGCCCTATTTCGGCGGCCGCGACATGGACATGGGACCGTCGGCCGCGTTGCGGATCGGTGATATCAGCGTGGTCGTGAGTTCGCACAAGGCGCAACTGGCGGATCAGGCGATGTTCCGCTATGTCGGGATTGAGCCGACCGAACAGTCGATCCTCGTGAACAAGAGTTCAGTGCATTTCCGTGCTGATTTTGAGCCCATCGCCGAAAAACTGCTGATTTGCGCCGCTCCCGGCGCCATGCCCGCCGATCCCGCGTTGTTGCCCTGGACCAAGCTGCGCTCCGGCATTCGCCTTAAACCGAATGGACCCTCTTTCGCCTTGCTCCATCCCTCGACATCTCATTCGACCGCCATCGGATAACGACATGCCTACGATCGACCGCATCGAGAGTTTTGCCGACGAACTCACCGCCATCCGCCGCGACCTGCACGCCCATCCCGAAATCGGTTTTGAGGAGGTCCGCACCTCCGGCATCGTCGCCGAGAAGCTCGCCCAGTGGGGCGTCGAGGTGCATCGCGGGATCGGCGGCACCGGCATCGTCGGCGTGCTGAAGGGCAAGGGAAATGGCGGGAAACGCATCGGATTGCGCGCCGACATGGACGCGCTCCCGATGGAAGAGAACACCAACCTGAAATGGCGCTCGACCATTCCCGGCCGCTTTCACGGCTGCGGCCATGACGGTCACACCACCATCCTGCTCGGCACCGCGCGCTATCTCGCCGAAACCCGAAATTTCGACGGCACCGTGCACTTCATCTTCCAGCCGGCCGAGGAAGGCCTCGGCGGCGCACGCGCCATGATCAGAGACGGGCTGTTCGAGAAATTCCCCTGCGACGAAATCTACGGCCTGCACAACGCGCCGGACCTCAATCACGGCGAACTTGCAATCCTGCCGGGACCGGCGATGGCCGGCGCGGATTTCTTCGACATCACTATATCAGGCTATGGCGCCCATGGCGCGATGCCGGAACGCTCCAAGGATCCGGTCGTGATCGCGATGACGCTCGGCCAGGCGCTGCAAACCATCGTCAGCCGCAACGTCTCGCCGAACGAACCGGCCGTGCTCTCGATCACGCAAATGCACGCCGGCTCCGCCTATAATGTGATCCCGGGCGAGGCCAAACTCGCAGGGACCGTGCGGGCTTTCTCCGATGATGTGCGCGCGTTGATCCGCGAGCGGATGCGCAGCCTTTGCGCCGGTGTGGCGGCCGCCTTTGAGGTCGAAATCAAAGCCGATATCCGCGATATCTTCAGCGTGCTGGTCAACCAGGAAGAGCACTGCAGGGTGGTGGCGGACGTGGCGCGCACCGTGGTCGATCCCGCAAAGGTCTTGACGCGTTCGAGGCCGAAGATGGGCAGCGAGGATTTCGCCGACATGCTGCACGCCGTTCCCGGCGCCTATTTCTGGCTCGGCCATGACGGGTCGGTGCCGGTGCACAATCCCGGTTATACGCTCGACGACAAGATCTTGCCCGTAGGCGCCAGCATGTTTGCCCGCATCGTTGAAACCCGCCTGCCGGCCGGCGGCTAACGCAAGGAGCAGCCATGAGCGAGGAAGAAGCTTCCGACGCCGTCACGGCGCTGCACGATCTCAGCGCTACCGACATGATCGCGGGTTTTCGCGCGCGGCAATTCTCGCCAAGCGACGTGTTCGACGATTTGCTGGCGCATATCGCGCTGTGGGAGCCCCACATCAAGGCGCTCTACGCCTTCGATCCCGACGGCGCGCGCGCCGCTGCCAAGGCTTCGACCGAGCGCTGGCAACAGGGCGAACCGATCGGGCCGCTCGACGGCGTTCCCGTCACCATCAAGGACAATATCGCGACCAAGGGCATCGCCATCCCGCTCGGCACGGTCACGACCAAACTCGTCCCGGCCGAAGCCGACGCGCCACCGGCCGCGCGGCTGCGCGAAGCAGGCGCGATCATCTTCTCCAAGACCACGATGCCAGACTTCGGCATGTTGTCGTCGGGACTGTCGAGCTTTCACCCCCTCACCCGCAATCCCTGGGATCTCCGGCAAAATCCGGGCGGCTCGAGTGCGGGCGCGGGTGCAGCAGCCGCCGCCGGCTATGGTCCGTTGCATCTTGGCACCGATATCGGCGGCTCGGTGCGGCTGCCGGCGTGCTGGTGCGGCCTCGTCGCGCTGAAGCCGAGCCTCGGACGCGTGCCGATCGATCCGCCCTATGTCGGCCGCGTCGCGGGGCCGATGACGCGCACCGTCGACGACGCCGCGCTGATGATGAGCGTGATGGCGAAACCCGATCGCCGCGACGGCATGAGCCTGCCGCCCAACGACATCCACTGGAAGACGCTCGACAAGCCCTCGCGCAAGCTGCGCATCGGACTTCTGCTCGATGCCGGCGTTGGCCAAACGCTCGAGAAAGACGTCCGCGATGTCGCGGTCAAGGCGGCAAAGGCGTTTGAGGGCGCCGGCGCCGTCGTCAGTGACGTCAAGGGCTTCATGACGCGCGAGCTGCTCGACGGCCTCGACAACTTCTGGCGCGCGCGTCTTTGGGACGATCTTTCCAAACTCTCTGCCGCCGAGCGCGGCAAGACGCTGCCTTACATTCTTAACTGGGCGGAAGCCGGCGCCAAACTATCCGGCGTCGACGTCATCAGGGGTTTCAACACCACCATGGCGATCCGCGCGGCCGCCGCCAAGCTGTTCGCCGATGTTGATTATGTGATCTCGCCGGTTTCGCCGGTGGTGAAATTCGCAGCCGAACTCGCCTCTCCCTTGAACGATCCGGCCCGGCCGTTCGAGCATATCACCTACACCGTGCCGTGGAACATGGCGGAGAACCCGGCCGTCTCGATCAACGGCGGCTATGACACGCAAAGCTTTCCGATCGGCGTGCAGATCATCGGCCGTCGCTTCGACGATCTCGGGGTGCTCGGCATGGCGAAAGCGTTCGAAGCCTTGCGTGGAGCGCAGCGGCCCTGGCCAAGTCCGCCGAAGAAGTAGCCTACTTCCGTCGCGACAACGCATCCCTGATCAGCGGCAGGCGGTCGTTGCCGAAATACATGTCGGTCTTGTCGAGAAAGATCGTCGGCGAACCGAAGCCGCCGCGCGCCATGACTTCGTCCGTATTGGCCTTGAGCTGATCCTTGACCTGCTGCTGGCCGATGCCCGCGAAGAACGCTTTTGGATCGATGCCAGCGCGCTGGCAGACTTCGGTCAAGACCGTATCCTGCGAGATATCCTGGTCTTCGCCCCAGTAGATCTGGAACACGGTTCGGGCAAACGGCAGCATGTTGTTGCCGAGCCAGAGACAGCCGCGCATCGCCTTGACGCTGTTCACCGGAAACACCGTCGGCCGCATCTTGATGGTCAGGCCAGAGACGCGCGCCCAATCCGCAATGTCCTTTTTGTCGTAGGCGATCTTGGCGGCGACCGGATTTTCGCGCCTGGCGTAGACGCTCGGATTGATGGTGTTGAAGATGCCGCCGACCAAAATCGGCCGCCACGAGATTTCCTCGTCGAACTCCTTCGCGAGCGGCTGGATGTTGTGGAAGGCGAGATAAGTCCAGGGGCTGGAACAGTCGAAGAAGAACTCGATCATGGCGTTTCCTTACTTCCTCTTGTTATGTTCCTCATCCTGAGGAGCGGCTGAAGGCCGCGTCTCGAAGGATGAGCTTTGGGCCTCGTGGTTCGAGACGGCGCAAGCGCCTCCTCACCATGAGGATCGACATTCTCACTTCTTCTCGACCATCTCCTTGGCGCGCTGGCCGAACATGTTCTTGCGCGCCTCCTCGTCAAACGGCTCCTTGACGAATTTACCGATCGCTAATCCCGCCTGCACCTGCGGCCGGGCACGAACGTCCGCATACCAACGCTTGACGTTCGGATAGTCGTCAAGCGTAAAGCCTTGCGCCTTGTGCGTCATGGTCCAGGGAAAGCAGGCGATATCGGCGATGGTGTACTCACCACCCGCGACATAGGCGCCGGTCTTGCCGAGTTGCGCATCGAGCACATGATAAAGCCGCGCCGCCTCGTCACGGTAGCGCTGGATCGCATACGGAATTTTCTCCGGCGCATAAAGCGCGAAATGCCCGTGCTGGCCGAGCATCGGACCAAGTCCGCTCATCTGCCACATCACCCACTGGATCACGACCGAGCGCGCCCGCAACTCGGCCGGCAGAAAACGCCCGACCTTTTCGGCAAGATAAATCAGGATCGCGCCGGTCTCGAACACCGAGAACGGCCCGCCACCATCGGAAGGCCGACGGTCGACGATCGCCGGAATCCGGTTGTTCGGGCTCACGGCCAGAAATTCCGGTTTGAACTGATCGCCCGCGCGAATGTTGACGGGGATCACGTTATAGGGAATGCCGAGTTCCTCCAGCATGATCGAGATTTTCCAGCCGTTCGGCGTCGGCGCGTAATAGAGGTCGATCATGGGAAATTCCGTGTGATGGGGCTTAGGCGTGATCCTACCCCCTGCTTTGGTCGCATTCCACCTTCTGAAATTGGATGTACCTCGGCGTTCGGACATGGCATTGAGAGGCCCAACACGTCACGAAACTCCAGAGGACACGCCCAAAATGCTGTTTCCGACCACGATCGCAGGCTCCCTGCCCAAGCCCGAATGGCTGGCCGAACCGAACAAGCTGTGGGCGCCCTGGAAATCGCAGGGCGATGAACTCGCCCGCGCCAAGCGCGATGCGACCATGCTCGCGGTGAAGATTCAGGAAGACGCCGGCATCGACATCGTGACCGAGGGTGAGCAGGCGCGGCAGCACTTCGTCCACGGCTTCCTGGAGAAGGTCGACGGCATCGATTTCGCCCACAAGGTTGAGATGGGAATCCGCAAGGATCGCTATAAGGCGATGGTGCCGCAGGTGGTGGCGCCGCTGCGGCTGAAGGGCCGCGTCCATGCCGACGAGGCCCGCGTCGCCCGCACCCACACCGCGCGCAAGCTGAAGTTCACTCTGCCCGGCCCGATGACCATCATCGATACCATTGCCGACCAGTATTACGGCGACCGCGTCAAGATGGCGTTTGCCTTTGCCGAACTGCTCAATGAGGAAGCCAAGGCGTTGCAGGCCGACGGTGTCGACCTCGTCCAGTTCGATGAGCCTGCCTTCAACGTCTATATGGACGAGGTCAACGACTGGGGCATCAAGGCGTTGGAGCGTGCCGCCGAGGGGCTGACCTGCGCCACCGCCGTGCACATCTGCTACGGCTACGGCATCAAGGCCAATACCGACTGGAAGGAAACGCTCGGTAACGAGTGGCGGCAGTATGAGGATATTTTTCCGACGATCGCCAAGAGCCCGCTCCAGCAGGTCGCGATCGAATGCCGCAACTCGCGGGTACCGCTCGAACTGCTCGCTTTGCTCAAGGGCAAAAAGGTCCAGGCCGGCGTGATCGATGTGGCGAGCGACACGGTCGAAACCGCCGACGACGTTGTCGCGGTGATCGACGCCGTCTCGAAATTCGTGGCCAAGAGCGACATCATCCCAACCACCAATTGCGGCATGGCGCCGATGCGCCGGGACATCGCCGAAGCCAAGCTGATGGCGCTCGGCGCGGGCGCGAAGCTGGCACGCGAGAGGCTGGGGTGACGGGCTCTGCCCTCATGGTGAGGAGGCGCTTGCGCCGTCTCGAACCATGAGGCCCGGGTCTTACTCCTCCCATCCATCCTTCGAGACGCGGCCTGTCGGTCGCTCCTCAGGATGAGGTCTGCCTTAGGGCGACACTCGGATGCAGCACCGGCCGGTAACCGGCCGCGAACGCGCGCACGGTCGAAGGCGGGGTCAAGAGTTTCGCATCTGTGATGCCGCCCTTCACCGCGCGATAGCCGGACGGCGACCACAACAGCGCCCTTCCCTGTGCGATCAGAAAGCTCGCCTCACCGGCCTGCACCATCGTGCCGTCAGGCAGTTTTTCTATTTCCCTCGGTAACGGATGCAGCTTCTTGGCCGAAGCGAAGCGTTCGCGGTGCAACACGGCGTCGATCTCGGGCGCGAGCACGTCGCTCACGCGATTGCCCTTCTCCCAGGCGGCACGAAAGCGATTGGCATCCTCGCGCCGGCAGTAGAAGCAGGGGCGATGCCCTGCCGCAAAGGCAGTGGCTTCATCGAGAAAGAACAGCTCGGTCCAGCTCTGCCGCTCCATCACCTTGCGCCGGCGGCCACGGAAATCGAGCACGCAGGTGAGCCAAGCGTCGGTCGACCAGCGCTTCTTCAGGAGCTTTTTCGTGGCGGGGCTGTGGATGATGCCGCGGTTGCCGACAAACATTCCGCGATCCGAAATCGCGACAATCTCGCCTGACGGCAACACGCGGTTTTGCAGCGGCATCTTACTTCTCCTTCTCCCCGCTTGCGGGGAGAAGGTCGGGATGAGGGGAGTCTCTACAAGACCGGACTTGCCGAAACTCCCCTCACCCGACTTGCTCCGCAAGTCGACCTCTCCCCGCGCGCGGGGCGAGGTAAAGAAGATCAGGCCGCGCCGTCGCGGATCGGCGGCTGGAACGACAGCGCGGTATCCCAGGGAAAGAAGATCCAGGTGTCCTGCGATACTTCGGTGATGAAGGTATCGACCAACGGGCGCCCCTTCGGCTTGGCGTACACGGTTGCGAAATGTGCATCCGGCAGCAGGTCACGCACCATGCGCCCGGTCTTGCCGGTGTCGACGAGGTCGTCGACGATCAGAAGCCCCTTGCCGGTGCCGCCGCCCAGCTTGGCGGTGTCGGGCGAAACGCCTTTAAGCACGTTCAGATCGCCCTGCTTGGTGTGGTCGTAGCTCGCAATACAAACAGTATCGATGATGCGCACGCCGAGCTCGCGCGCCACGATCGCCGCCGGCACCAGACCGCCGCGGGTGATCGCGATGACGGCATGAAACGGGCCGACTTCATTGAGCCGCCAGGTCAACGCCCGGCAATCCCGGTGAAACTGGTCCCACGAAACCGGAAAGGCCTTTCCTGCACCTGGATCTGCCATTCAATCCCCCTGCTGTTATCTCTTGTCTGATTTCTGCCTCGAGCCTGTTCGGTTTTGATTGAATCAAAACCGGGCTCTAATCTTTGTTTTGACGCGTTTTCTCGAAAACGCTTTAGCGAGCCACATTCAATCCCGCCAGCATTTCCTTGACCGCATTCATTGCGGCCGTCAGCTTCTCCGGATCACGCGAGCGCACCACGAGATTGGTGTTCGGCTTGTTGTCTTCGTCCATGAAAGGATAGCTGCCGATGAAGGTGTCGGGATGGGCGTTTGCGATCGCCCGTAACGGACCGCCGACATCGCCTTCCCGTGCGTTGGCGCGAACGCTTTCCGACAGCATCCGCACGCCGGATTTGAGTTTTGGCGCTACGATGTCCATCATCGCCTGCATGATCGTCGGCACGCCGGCCATCACGATGACATTGCCGATCTTAAAGCCGGGCGCGAGGATGGTCGCGCTCTGGATCAGTTCGGCCCCGTCGGGAATCCGCGCCATCCGCAACCGCGCCTCGTTCAGGTCTGTCTCGCCCCAGCGTTCGCGAAACCGCGCCACCACCTCCGGATGATGGTCGATGCCGACGCCGAACGCCTTGGCGACGCTGTCGGCGGTGATGTCGTCATGGGTCGGCCCGATGCCGCCGGTGGTAAAGACGTAGCTATAGCGATGACGCAGTGCATCCAATGCCGCGATGATCTCAGGCTCCTCGTCGGCGACGACGCGCACTTCCTTGAGGTCGATGCCGATGTTGGTGAGGTACTCGGCGATGAAGCCGATGTTCTTGTCCTTGGTCCGCCCGGACAGGATTTCGTCACCGATCACCAGAATTCCCGCAGTGACGATCTCACTCATGGTCTCTCCTTCGAGCGGCCGGCGCCCACCTCCGGCCTAGCCTCGTTTATCCGGCCAACACCTTGATCTCCAGCGGGATTTTGCCACCGAAATAAGCAGCCGCCAGCCATTTTTTCGTGCATATCCCGGCCGTCGCAAACAAATGGCCTGAACCAATGCATATTCCACTGGCCCAAGCCTTGCTACCATCCAGTGAAGTCATGCACTGTGATGTGAGGCTTACGGGGGACGGTCGACATTCATGGCAGTTGCCTTCGATGAAATGAACGGCATGGGCGGCGACCTTCGCCCGGCCTACCAGGAACTCTCCCGCTGGCTGAAGGAGACGCCACCGGACACGTTGGAATATCGCCGCCAGGAAGCCGAGCTCCTGTTCCGCCGGATCGGCATCACCTTCGCGGTCTACGGCGATGCGGAAGCCCAGGAACGGCTGATCCCCTTCGACGTCATCCCGAGAATCGTGTCCGCCAGGGAATGGACGGTCCTCGAGAAAGGTCTCAAGCAACGCGTGCGCGCGCTCAATATGTTCCTGCGCGACATCTATCACGGCCGCGACATCCTGCGCGCCAATATCGTCCCCGAGGACCTGATCTTCCAGAACCCGGTGTTCCGCCCCGAGATGAACGGCCAGGACGTGCCGCACGATATCTATGTGCATGTCGCCGGCATCGACATCATCCGGACCGATGCGGACAACTTCATCGTGCTGGAGGACAACGCCCGCACGCCGTCCGGCGTCTCCTACATGCTGGAAAACCGCGAAATCATGATGCGGCTGTTTCCGGACCTGTTTGCGCGGCATCGCATCGCGCCGGTGGAGCGATATCCGGACGAACTGTTGTCGGCGCTGCGATCGGTGGCGCCGCACAGCGCCGCCGGCGAGCCGACGGTGGCGCTGATGACGCCCGGCGTCTACAACTCTGCCTATTACGAACACTCGTTCCTCGCCGACAAGCTCGGCATCGAACTGGTCGAGGGGCGCGACCTCATCGTCAAGGACGACGAGGTGTTCATGCGCACCACCGAAGGCCTTAAACGCGTCGACGTGATCTACCGCCGGCTTGACGACGACTTCCTCGATCCCCTGACCTTCCGCCCGGATTCCGCGCTCGGCGTGCCCGGACTGATGTCGGCCTATGCCGCCGGCAATATCACGCTGGCGAATGCGGTCGGCACCGGGATTGCCGACGACAAGGCGATCTATTCCTACATGCCGGATATCGTGAAGTTCTACCTCAGCGAAGAGCCGATCCTGAAGAACGTGCAGACCTGGCGTTGCCGCGAGCCGAAAGACCTCGCTTACGTCCTCGACAACCTGAGCGAACTCGTCGTGAAGGAAGTTCACGGTTCCGGCGGCTACGGCATGCTGATCGGACCGGCCGCGACCAAGGCCACGATCGAGGCGTTTCGCGACAAGCTGAAGCGCGAGCCGGAAGGCTTCATCGCCCAGCCGACGCTGGCGCTATCGACCTGCCCGACCTGCACCGCAGCAGGCCTTGCCCCGCGCCACGTCGATTTGCGACCCTTTGTGCTGACCGGCAGCCAGCGCACGACCATCGTACCGGGCGGGCTGACACGCGTGGCGCTGAAGGAAGGCTCGCTCGTGGTCAACTCGAGCCAGGGCGGCGGCACCAAGGATACCTGGATATTGGACGATTAATTCATGCTGTCGCGTACCGCTGAAAACCTTTACTGGCTCGCCCGCTATGTCGAACGGGCCGAATATATCGCGCGCACGATCGATGCGACGCTGCGCGTGACCGCGCTGCCGGCCGCCTACATCGGCAAGACCAATGAATGGGAATCGGCGCTACTCACCGCCGGCGTCAGTCAGAGCTTCTACAACGTCTACAACGAGGCCAATGAGCAGAACGTCGTCGACTATCTGTCGTTCAACGCCAATAATCCCTCCTCGATCAGGAACTGCATCGAGGCGGCCCGGCTCAATTCGCGTTCGGTGCGCACCGCGCTCACCAGCGAAATGTGGGACACCATCAACTCGGCCTGGATCGAACTCGGGGAACTCTGGGGCAAAGGCGCCAAGACCCGCGAGGAGCTGGCGCGCTTCCTGCGCTTCGTGCAGGAGACCTCGCTGCGTTTCGACGGTTCCGCCTATCGCACCATGCTGCGCAACGACGCCTACTGGTTCTCGCGCCTTGGCGTCCATGTCGAGCGCGCCGACAACACCGCCCGAATCCTCGACGTGAAATATCATGTGCTGCTGCCCGAGGAGGAACATGTCGGCGGCCCGCTCGACTATTATCAGTGGACCTCGATCCTGCGTTCGGTATCGGCACTAACCGCCTATCACTGGGTCTATCGCGAGACCATGAAACCCTGGCTGATCGCCGACCTCTTGATTCTCAACGATACCCTGCCGCGTTCGCTGGCGAGTTGTTACGGCAATCTCGTGCGCAACCTGGATCAGATCGGGGTCGCCTATGGCCGCCAGGGCGCCTCCCAGCGCCACGCCCGCGGCGTCCGCAACCGTCTGGAACACAGCAATATGGATGATATCTTCCAGCACGGCGTGCACGAATTCATTCAGGAATTCATCGCCGACAATTCAAGGCTTGGTGAAATCATCGCCAAACAGTATTTGATCTGATGGATTCGGGACGAAACTCAATTACAGCCGTCATGGCCGGGCTTGTCCCGGCCATCTACGTCTGCTTTGAGGTGTAGAGCAAAGTCGTGGATGCCCGGATCAAGTCCGGGCATGACGATCTTTATATTCTGCCCTCTGAACTCTTGCTCCGGTCAATCATGCGCCTGCGCATCGCCCATTCCACGACCTATCGCTACGAACCGGCGGCGACCGGCATCACCCAGATTCTGCGGATGACGCCGGGCAGCCATGACGGACAATACGTCGCCGAGTGGCAGATCGACGTTTCCACCGACTCCCGCCTTCATGTGCGTCAGGACGCCTTCGGCAACACCATCCATGTGCTGACCGAGGCTGCGCTCTCCGATCTCACCATCACGGTCGAAGGCCTGATCGAAACCCACGACACCGGCGGCGTGCTGCGCGGCACCGACGAACGCTTTCCGCCGAGTCTTTTTTTGCGCCAGACCTCGTTGACCCAGGTCAACGCGGCCATGGAGGCCTTCTCGCGCGAACTGCGTTCGGAGTCGGAAAAGGACGTGCTGGGCTTCCTGCACGCCCTGATGCTCCAGATCAACGACCACATGACGTTCGATGAGGATCCGACCAATAGCGGCACATCGGCGGCCGAAGCCTTCGCCCTGAAGCGCGGCGTGTGCCAGGACTACGCGCATATCTTCATCGCCTGTGCGCGCTCGGTCGGCGTGCCCGCCCGGTTCATCGCCGGGCATTTCATGCGCTCCGACGGCATGGTGAACCAGCCGGCCGGCCATGCCTGGGCCGAAGCCTACGTGCCTAATCTGGGGTGGGTCGCCTTCGATCCGGCGAATGCGATCTGCGCCACCGACGCCCATGCCCGGGTGGCGCTCGGCCTCGATTATCTCGGCGCCGCTCCGGTCCGCGGCACCCGCTACGGCGGCGGCACCGAAGTGCTCACGGTTGCGGTCAAGGTCGATCAGGCCGGCCGCCAGGGCCAGTGGCAATCGCAGTCCTGACTCCGCGACCGCGTCTTTATTCCCTGACGTCTTTAGCGTGCATCGCACAAGGGTTGTGCACCCGCGCGTGCTCATACGATCGGACCATGCAGCCTGCATTGCGCCGGAGGTCCCGCGTGGTACAACGTATGCCAAAAACTTGAATACTGAACACTTGAACGCCAAAGACTTGAACGTCAAAGACTTGAACTTCAAAGACTTGGGCATCAAACACCGGGGAAAAGAATGACTACGTTGAGCGGGGTATCGTCGGTTCGATCTGCAACATCTACGCGCTGGATCCAACTCGGGCTCGGGTTGATCGCGATGATGTCGATCTCAAGCCCCCAATATGTCTGGACGCTGTTCACCAAGCCGTTGCAGGAAGCCGTCGGTGCGCCTTTGTCGGCGATCCAGGTCACCTTCACGGTGGTGATCGTGCTGCAAACTTTCCTGTCGCCGCTGCAGGGTTATCTGGTCGACCGGTTCAGCGCGCGAATTCTGATCGCTCTCGGCTGCCTGTTATCCGGCCTCGGCTGGATCACGGCCGCCTATGCGACGACCCTGATCGGCCTCTATCTGACCTATGGCCTGTTCTGCGGTATCGGAACCGGCATTGTCTATGTCGGTATCGTCGGTCTCATGGTCCGCTGGTTTCCCGACCGTCGCGGGCTTGCGACAGGTGTGGTTGCCGCCGGCTACGGTTTTGGCGCGATCCTGACGACCTTCCCGATCGACACCATGATGAGGGAGAGCGGCTATCAGCATACGCTGGTGGTGTTCGGCATCATCCTCGGCCTGATCGGTGCGCTGGCCGCGCTCGCCATCCGGATGCCGACCGAAAGTGACACGCTTCCGCCGCCGCCGGCGATGGCATCGACGGTGGGCACGCCGCCCAGCGAGATGCTGCGCAGCAACGTGTTCTGGCTGATGTTCGTCATGATGACGATGATGTCGACCGGCGGGCTGATGATCATCTCGCAGTTCGCCGCGTTTTCGCGCGACTTCGGCGTCGCCAATATCACGGTGTTCGGCCTCGCCGCGCTACCGCTGGCGCTCACTGTCGATCGTCTCACCAACGGACTGACCCGCCCCTTCTTCGGATGGGTGTCGGACAGAATCGGGCGCGAAAACACCATGGGCATCGCCTTCCTGATGGAAGCGGCCTCCGTCACGCTGATGGTCCTGTTCCGCGATAACGCGCTGGTCTTCGTGATCCTGTCCGGCGTCGTTTTCTTCGGCTGGGGAGAAATCTTCTCGCTGTTCCCGTCGACCCTGACCGACACGTTCGGGACCAAACATGCCACGACGAATTACGGGTTGCTTTATATTGCGCAAGGCATCGGTTCGATCCTCGGCGGCCCGCTCGCGGCCCTCTTGCGCGAACAGACCGGGAGCTGGCTGCCGGTCTTTGCCATCATCATCGCAATGGACGCGCTGACCGGCATTTTGGCACTCGCCGCGCTCAAGCCGATGCGGCGCGCCTACGCCGCACGGTCACGGTAGGACTGCGCTCCGCCCGTCCAATGGGGGTTGGACGCACAGGCGAAATTGGATAGTTTCGCGCCGCGACAATACTTAGGGACCGGAAATGACCTATTGCTGCGGGGTGCTGGTACGGGACGGGCTCGTCATGATCGCCGACACCCGCACCAATGCCGGGCTCGACAACGTCTCGACGTTTCGCAAACTGCACATTTTCTCCAAGCCGGGCGAGCGCATCCTGGCGATCGCCAGCGCCGGCAATCTCGCGATCAGCCAATCCGTGCTGTCGACCCTGACCGAAGGCATGGAGGACCCTGATACGGGCGAGGTCGAAACGCTGCTCAACGCGCCGACCATGTTCCAGGCCGCGCAACGCATCGGCCGCGCAATCCGCGCCGTTAACGCCACCGAAGGCACCGCGCTGAGATCGGAAGACATCAATTTCGACGTCTCGTTTTTGTTCGGCGGCCAGATCAAGGGCGCGCGGATGCGCCTGTTCATGGTCTATCCGGCCGGCAATTTCATCGAATGTACCACCGATACGCCCTACCTGCAGATCGGCGAGCACAAATACGGCAAGCCGGTGCTGGACCGCGCGATGCATTACGACGTCGAACTCTACGACGCGCTGAAGACCAGCCTGATCTCGATGGATTCGACCATGCGCTCCAACCTCGGCGTCGGACTTCCGATCGACGTGCTGGTGGTGCGTTCTGATGTCTGCGACGCCGACCTCAACCACCGCATCGAGGCCGGCGAACCCTATTTCCACGATTTGCGTTCGCGCTGGTCGGCGGCGCTGCGGGCGGCGCATCAGAATATTCCGCGGCCGCCCTACAAGACTGAAACGCCTAAAACCTAAAACACGTAAAGATAAAGGCAGGAAACAATGACCGAGCCCAAGAACAAGATCGCCATCGTCACCGGAGCCGGAACCGGCGTCGGACGCGCGGCCTCATTGGCGCTGATGAATGCGGGCTTCACCGTCGTGCTCGCCGGACGGCGCGTGGAGAAGCTGGAAGAAACCGCCAAGCTCGGCGTTGCCGGCAAAAGCCTCGCCGTCTCCGCCGACATGACGGACGCGGGCGCGATCGCAGCCCTGTTCGCCAAGGTGATGGAGACCTATGGCCGGCTCGATCTCTTGTTCAACAATGCCGGCATGGGAACACCCGCGATGCCGTTTGAGGATTTGAGCCTCGCACAATGGCAGGCGGTGGTCTCGACCAACCTCACCGCGGCCTTCCTGTGCACGCAGCACGCCTTTCGGATCATGAAGGACCAGACGCCGCGCGGCGGCCGCATCATCAACAACGGTTCGATTTCGGCGCACGCGCCGCGGCCGTTTTCCGCGCCCTATACCTCGACCAAGCACGCCATCACCGGCCTCACCAAGGCCACCAATCTCGACGGCCGCGCCTACGACATCGCGGTCGGCCAGATCGACATCGGCAATGCCGCTACCCCCATGACCGATCGCATGGTCGACGGCGTGTTGCAGCCGGACGGCCGCAAGATGCCGGAGCCGCGGATGGACTCCAAGGCGGTCGGCGACGCCGTCGCCTACATGGCCGGCTTGCCGCTCGATGCCAACGTGCTATTCATGACAGTCATGGCGAGCAAGATGCCGTTCGTCGGGCGGGGCTGAAGCAGGCAACGCTACCAAATCCTCTTGGTGAGGAGGCGCGTCTCGGCGCCGTCTCGAACCATGAGGCCATCCTTCGAGACGCCGCGCAAAAGCGCGGCTCCTCAGGATGAGGAGAGTATGCAGCGCGCGCTCCCTACTCCAGCTTCTCCACATCGCGCAGCGACGGGAACAGCTTCATCCACAACAGTGCAATGGCGACGGTTGCCACGCCGCCAAGCATCGCGGAAGCGACGGTGCCCAGCAGTGCGGCCGCCACCCCGCTCTCGAACTGGCCGAGATAGTTCGAGGCGTTGATAAACAGGAAGTTCACCGCACCGACCCGGCCGCGCATGTCGTTCGGCGTCGACAACTGCACCAACGAAAAACGTATCACCACGCTCACCGTGTCGGCGGCGCCCAGGACCGCCAGCGCCAGCACCGACAGCCACATCCAGTGCGACAGCGCAAATACGACCGTAGCCACACCGAACACGATTACCGCCTGAAACATCCGTAATCCCACGCGGCGGTCAATGGCATGACGCGCCAGGACCGCGGTCATGAAAAGCGCGCCGACGGCCGGCGCGGCGCGCAGGATGCCGAGGCCGAACGGGCCGGCCATCAGGATGTCGCGCGCATAGATCGGCAGCAGCGCGGTCACCCCGCCGAACAGCACCGCGAACAGATCGAGCGAGATCGTGCCGAGGATCGCGGAATTGTTGCGGATGAAACGGACGCCGGCAAAAATATCGTCGGCGGTGGCGGCATCTTTGGGCGACTCGGGTTCGGTAACCTTGATGCCGCCGGTCAGCACCGCGCTGAGCAACCAGAACACCAGCATGATGCCGTAGGGCAAACCCGGCGCGAACGCATAGGCGATGCCGCCGAGCGCGGGTCCGGTGATGGTCGCCACTTGCGCGGCCGCGCTCGATAGTGCGGTCGCCCGTTGCAACGAGCCTTGCGGCGCAATCAGCGGCAACAACGCTGCGATCGTCGGGCTTTCGAATGCACCCGCCATGCCCAGCACAAACGTCGCGATGAAGATGTGGACCTCGGTGAGCCAGCCGGCATAGGAGCCCCAGCAGAGGAACACGGCGGTCAAAGCTTCCGCCAACTGGCAGAGCTGCACCACGCGTTTACGTTCGAACTTGTCGGCGGTGTGGCCGGCGACAAACACCAGCAATGCGGTGGGCAGGAACTGCACCAGCCCGATCATGCCGAGTTCGAAGGCACTGCCGGTGAGATCATAGATCTGCCAGCCGATCGCCACCGCGCCGATCTGACTGGCAAATCGCGTCAGGCTTCGCGATAGCAGGAAGAAGAGGAATGAGGGTTGCCGAAGCAACCTGCCGGCAGTCACCGGCGAAATTGAAGGCATAATGATGATCGGTGACCGATGACGGCATTGTTGTCAACGGCCGCGGGGGAATACGCCTTGCATGGCATTGCGCTACAAACTGCAACGCTGCCATAATCAGCCGGCGTTTCGAGGGGCATCATGCTTCAACTGCAATCGGCGTTCGGCATCGTCGCGCTGCTCGCTTTGGCCTGGATTTTCGGCGAGAACCGCCGCGCGGTCTCGCTGCGTCAGACGGCCATCGGCGTTGCCGTCACGGTTGCGACCGCCGTCGTGCTGATCAAATTGCCCGGCGTCACGCATGTGTTCGGCGCGATCAACGACGCGGTCGGCGCGATAGCCTCAAGCTCGCGCGCCGGCACTTCGTTTGTGTTCGGCTATCTCGGCGGCGGCGCGTTGCCGTTCGACCTGAAATCGCCGGGCGCCGATTTCATCCTGGCGTTCCAGGCGCTGCCCATCGTGCTCGTGATGAGCGTGCTGACGACGTTACTGTTTTACTGGCGCATCCTGCCGCCGGTGGTGCGCGGCTTGGCGTGGGTGCTCGAGCGCACGCTCGGGATCGGCGGCGCGGTCGGGCTCTCCACCGCCGCCAACATCTTTCTCGGCATGGTCGAAGCGCCGCTGTTCATTCGCCCCTATCTGGCGCAACTGACCCGTAGCGAATTATTTCTGGTGATGACCGGCGGCATGGCCGGCATCGCCGGCACGGTGCTCGTGCTTTACGCCACGCTGCTGGCGCCGTTGATCCCGGATGCCGCGGGGCATTTCGTCATCGCCTCGGTGCTGGGCGCGCCCGCCGCCATTCTCGTCAGCCTGATCATGGTGCCGGAAATCAAGGACGTCAGGACCGGCGGCTCGTCAGTCGATCCGAGGTTGGCGGACGATCCCGACCTGCATGCGGCCTCCACCATGGACGCGATCGTCAAGGGCACCACCGCAGGCCTTGAACTGCTGCTCAACATCGTCGCCATGCTGATCGTGCTGGTGGCGCTGGTTCATCTCGCCAATGCGATCCTCGGCCTGCTGCCCGACATCGGCGGCCCGATCACGCTGCAGCGGCTGCTCGGCTACGCCATGGCGCCGGTGTGCTGGCTGATGGGACTGCCGTGGCCGCAAGCGGTCCCGGCCGGCAGCCTCATGGGAACGAAAACCGTACTCAACGAACTCATCGCCTATGTCGATTTTTCCAAGCTTGGCGCCGACACGCTCGATTCCCGCTCGCGGCTGATCATGCTGTATGCGATGTGCGGCTTCGCCAATTTCGGCAGCCTCGGCATCATGGTCGGCGGCCTCGGCACCATGGCGCCCGAGCGCCGCGCGGAAATCAATTCGCTCGGATTGAAATCGATCGTCTCGGGCACGCTGACGACCTGCCTGATGGGCGCGATTGTTGGCGTGTTGACTTAGCAGTTACCGTCATGCCCGGCCTTGTGCCGGGCATCCACGTCTTGCTTTTTCCGTCGAAAACAAAGATGTGGATGGCCGGGTCAGGCCCGGCCATGACGAATGAGCGCGGTGCGACAGCCTTCCTAAACCGCCAATTCGACCGTCTTGAAGTCGGCCGGCAGGATCACTTCCAGCAATTCGACGTCGTCGGAATAGTCCATGATCAGGTGCTTGATGCGCGACGGCTGGGTCCAGGAACTGCCGGTCTGGAACATCGTCTCGCCAACGCCTTCCAGATAAGTCTTCACCCATCCCTTGAGGACGTAGACCATCTGGAAATCGACATCGTGGAAATGCAGCTTTGAGACCACTTCCGGCTCGCACGGCCCGATCAAGCGGATCACATGCGCCCGCGCCACGCCAGAGCTGGCTTCGGCGACGCCAAGGTCGCGGTACTTCGCGTAGGTGCGCAGGCCGTCGGCTTTGAAATCCTCGTCGCGATAATGGCTGATGGCGACGCGCTGCTTCGGTCGCGCGCGCTTGGCGGGTGCTGCCGCCCTTCCCTTGCCTTTGAGTTTGCGCCGCGCGGTGGATTTGGCGGCAACCTTGCGCGACGACGATTTCTTCTGCGCGGCTTTTTTAGTTGCGGTGCGCGATTTAGCGGCGGCGCGTGAGGCCGGCTTCTTCGACGTCTTCTTGGCCATCCCTGCTCTCCCTGATTTGGAAGGCAAAGCTAACACAAACGACGCTGGTCGTCCCGGACAAGCGGGCGGCTTAGGCTGAACTCTTTCCACATCATTGCGAGGAGCGAAGCGACGAAGCAATCCAGACTTGTGCACTCATTCTGGATTGCTTCGCTTCGCTCGCAATGACGGTGTGGCCGATCGCCTCGGACCGCGGCTCCCTAAAGAGCTCAATGCAACCGGAACACGCCGTCCACGGCGCGCAGTTCGGCGGGCTTGATCAGTTTGGAATGCGCGACGCGAACCGAATGAAGCGGTCCCTCGAGTTTCTGCTCCCAGAAGGCGAGGAAATCCCGCAGCGCCGGGAATTTCGGAAACAGATCGTAATTCTGCCAGACGTAAGTTTGCAGCAGCGATGGATGATCCGGCATCCGATAGAGAATTTCCGCCGTCGTCAGCCCATAACCCAGCACCTGTTTCCGGAAGTCTTCGGAAACACCAACCCGCGAGACCATGCCAACCTCCATTGACGGAGTGCATTGCCGCTGGGGTGACAGGGAGAGCCACCCTTGAGTCGAGATGCACTCACATGAGAGAAATGTGACGCACGCGAACAACTCATCACAAGCTTAAATGTTTAACGATGTGTTGAAAAAGGCTGCATTAGCAGCCACTTAACGAGGCTGCTAATAGAGCGGCGCCGGGTAGATCCCGCCGAATTAACGATGACAACGGAAACTGGCAGGCGCCATATTTGAGTGCCAATTTTTCTGCTAAGGCACCTTGTCTCCCCGACAACTCTGGATTATCTCATGTTGGCCCGCTGGCACTCGTCGGCGGAGACTGCCAATTTTGCAAAAATCGCAAACATCTTCAAAATCTTAGGAGGACTGCATGAAATTCCGTCCGCTTCACGACCGCGTCGTGGTCAAGCGCATCGACGCCGAAGAGAAGACCGCAGGCGGCATCATCATTCCCGATTCAGCCAAGGAAAAGCCCTCGCAGGGCGAAGTCACCGC
>Ga0210393_10000288_pt1 | contig 46081 bp, 44 predicted proteins | sample IncBWC27OmetaG_FD_160068 | JGI IMG/M metagenome (GOLD analysis project Ga0210393, IMG submission 160068) | Forest soil microbial communities from Barre Woods Harvard Forest LTER site, Petersham, Massachusetts, United States - Inc-BW-C-27-O ... | reverse complement strand
GGCGTCATCGATGGTGGCGGGGGCGGAGGGTATGGCGGCGGGGGCAGCGGCGGCGAACTAACCGGCGGTGGTGCAGGCGGCAGCACAGGGCCCGCAGGCACGACCTACGCGCCTGCGAGCAACGGCGGCGGCTCTGCGACCAACGGTGGTGACGGGTCGATCGTCATCACGCTGCAGTGAGTTTTATATGGTCGAACCGTCGAGCTTCGCGGCTGCAGGCGCTCACTCACATCAGCAAAAACCTCGACGCTTGTTTCGGGCAGTTCCTGATGCGCGTGAGTTGCCCGTGCAGCGCCGCGTGTAAAATCGAACCCGCAGCGCCGGGTTAGCCCGAACCTTAGTCGTCACAGCAGCGACCAGAGTTTCGAACCGCCTCGCGGCGGTGTTATCTTTGCGCTTCGGCAACCTAACTCAAGGGGATTAGCAATGAAGAAAGTTGTGTTCGTAGGTTCGCTGCTGTCAGTTCTCTTGGCAACGGTCGCTTATACGTACGACATACGTCATCCAAATCTTCGAGATGCGTATGGCGCAGCTGAGCAGGGAATCAAGCACATTCATGAGGCGCAGCAAGCAAACAAAGGAGTTGAGTTTGGGGGACACGCCGAGAAGGCCCTGGATCTTCTCAAGCAGGCGCAGACTGAATTGGTCGAGGGCGACAAGTACAACGACGCTCACCATAGATAACGCGGTTGTAACCGGCCGCCTCGTCGCCCTGCCGCCCGACACCGACGACAGCAGCCGAAACGGCAAGTAGGCCTTAGCGCCAACTTCCACGGGGCCCGTCGAGGGCCCCGTTTCTTTAGGCCGGCACGGTCTGAAGACGGCTACAAGTCCTTCCGCACTAAATGATCGATTTGCATCAGCTCCACCGGCGCTCCGTTCACTTCAATCATCGCAACCAGCACGCCAGTACTCGGACTGTTAGGCGCAACGATCACCTTCTGACCGCGGATCGCCTCCGCCAGGTCGTCGACCTGTTTTTAAGGTATGGGGCGTGACGGGATCGAACCGTCGACCAGCGGATTAAAAGTCCGATGCTCTACCGACTGAGCTAACGCCCCCCGGCGGGAAACTCGCCGTCCGGCCCTGCCTGTGGCGGGGTCGGTGCGTGCGGGCGCGGGATGATACTACAGCCCCTGGTAGCGGGTCGGGTCCGGGGCTGCCGCGGCGGCGAAGCCTTCGCGGCGCAGGCGGCACGCGTCACAGCGGCCGCAGGCGCGTCCCGCGGCATCGGCCTGATAGCAGGACACCGTTTGCCCGTAGTCGACGCCGAGTCGCAGACCGGCGCGGATGATCTGCGCCTTGGTCCAGGCGATGAGCGGTGCGTGTATGCGACACGGATTACCCTCGACACCGGCCTTGGTCGCGAGCGCTGCGAGCGCCGCGAACGCGGCGATGAACTCCGGCCGGCAATCCGGGTAGCCGCTCGAATCGAGCACGTTGACGCCGATGAACAGGTCGCGCGCGCCGAGCACTTCCGCCCAGGCGAGCGCGAGCGCCAGCATGATGGTGTTTCGCGCCGGCACGTACGTGACCGGTATGCCGGCGCTCGGCTGCTCGGGAACGGCAATCGACGCATCCGTGAGCGCCGAGCCGCCGATGCCGGCGAGGTCGATTCGCATGACGCGGTGCTGCGCGGCACCGCCGCACGCCGCGACACGGGCTGCGGCCGCCAGCTCCGCCGCATGACGTTGTCCGTAGTCGACCGACAGGGCGTGGCAGGCGAAGCCCTGCTCGCGCGCGATCGCCAGCGCGGTCGCCGAATCGAGTCCTCCGGAAAGCAGCACCACCGCCGGAATCTCCGCCATACGCGCGCTCATTTTCCGGGTACGTCGCCCCACAGGTACTTATGCAGCTGGATCTGGAAGCGCACCGGCAGGCGATCGGCGAGAATCCAGTCGGCGAGCTCGCGCGCCGGCAGCTGCGCGTGGCTCGGCGAGAACAGCACGGTGCAGCGCCGCGGCAACCCGAGCTCCTGCAGGCGGTTGCGGCTCCACTCGTAGTCGCGGCGGTCGCAGATCACGAACTTCACCAGGTCCTGCGAGGTAAGCTGCGCCAGCTCCTCGTAGCGGTTGCGACGCTCCTCGCCGGAGGCCGGCGTCTTCACGTCGACGACCTTCACCACCCGCGCATCGACCTCCGCGAGCGCCATGGCACCGCTGGTCTCAAGCGACACGCGCAGCCCCGCATCGCACAAGAGCGTCAGCAGCGTCGTGCAGGCCTTCTGCGCCAGCGGCTCGCCCCCGGTCACGCAGACGTAACGCGTGGCGAATTCGCGCACCCGCTTCAGGATGTCCCCGACCTCCCACCATTGCCCGCCGTGAAAGGCATAGGTGGTGTCGCAGTACTGGCACCGCAGCGGACAGCCGGTGAGTCGCACGAACACGGTCGGCACGCCAACGGTGTCGGCCTCGCCCTGCAGCGAGTGGAAGATCTCGGTGATTTTCAGGCGCGTCATGCGCGCGGTGTACTCCAGCCGCTTGCGGTTACGCGTCGCGCCGGATGCGCGCCTCGGCGCCTAGTGGGCCGCTGATGCCGGCGGCTGCGCGGGTATGCGCTTCAGGCGATCGGCCGCCAGCCGTGCCGAGTCGGTGCCCGGATACTTCTTCGTCACTTCCTGCAGCGTCGCGCGCGCGGCCGCGAATTGCTTCTGCTCGAACTGGGTGTAGCCGAGCTTGAGCAGCGCGTCGGGCGCCTTGCGTGAATCGGGCCACTTCCTCATGACGGTGCGGAAGGCGCCGGCCGCGGCGTCGTAGTCCCGGTTCACGTAGTACGCCTCGCCGAGCCAGTACTGCGCATTTTCTGCCAGCGGGCTCGTCGGGTAGGTGCCGAGGAAGTCCTTGAAGCCGGTGATCGCCACCGAGTAGCTGCCGGCCTTCAGCGCATCGAAGGCCTGGCTGTAGACGGCCTGCTCGACCGAAGAAGGCGTGTTCGCGGCGGCCGCGCCGCCGCCCCCGTTGTCGGAACCGCCCGCGCCAGGCGTCGGCGCGGCTGCGGCAGCCCCTGTGCTCGCCGCTCCCGTCGGGCCTGGCGCAGCCGACCCGGCCGGCCCGGTGGCGCCCGCGCCGCCCGCGCCGCCCGCCGCGCTGATGCGCTTCTCGAGATCGGCATACAGGTCGCGCTGCTGCTTACGCAGCTCGTCGTTGCTGTGCTCGAGCTCGTCGATGCGCCCGCGCAGCTCGCGCAGGCTCGCCTGCGCCTCATCGAGCCGCTGCGACAGCTCGACCTGGTTGCCGCTGGCATGCTCCATGCGCGCCACGCGCGCATCGAGCTCGGCCAGCTTCAGCTGCACCGGATCCTGCCCGGGCGGCGTACTCGCGCAGCCGGCCGCGAGCAGCGTCAGCAGCATCCCGAACATCCTCAGCATGGCGGCAGCCCGTCAGTGCGGCGGCGGCGGCGCCGGCGCCGGCCCTGCCGCCAGGTAGACGATCTCGACACGACGGTTCTTGGCCCAGGCGGCCTCGTCATGTCCTGGCACCGCCGGGCGCTCTTCGCCGTAGCTCACGGTCGAGATCTGTGCGTCGGCCGCTCCCTGCAGCAGCAGCGCCCGGCGCACCGACTGCGCGCGCCGCTCGCCGAGGCCGATGTTGTACTCGCGCGAGCCGCGCTCGTCGGTGTGCCCCTCGAGCCGCACGCGCGTAGCGGGGTTCGCCGCCAGGAACTTGGCGTGTGCCCCGACGACATCGGTGCCGCCGCCCTTGATCTCGCTGCTGTCGAAATCGAAGTACACCACACGCGTGGCGAGCAACCCCGCCTGCGGGCCGGCGATCTCCTGATCCATGCCGCGTGAGGCGTCGGCGCCCAGCGCGCCGCCGGCCTGGGCCCCGTTGCCCTCGGCACTGTTGGCCGGCGCGGCCGGCGCCTCCTTCGGGCGCTTGCTTGCGCAGCCGGCGAGACTCAGCGTCGCCGCCAGCAGCAGTACCACCATCGCTCGATGCATACACAGCCTTTCGCTCATGCCACTACCCCTACGCCGTAGCCCCCTCAGGGGTTGCTGAACGGACCCCAGGCCGGTTCGCGCACCTCACCCTGCGACGCCTTGAGACGCAGTCCCGTCAGTCCGTCGGTCGAGACCGTCCCCAGCGACCCGCGCTCGGACTCGCGCTCCGAATAGATAAGTGTAGCCCCATTGGGCGCAAAACTCGGCGATTCATCGAGGTGACCGCGCGACAGCACCCGCACCGCCCCACTCGCCAGGTCCTGCACCGCGATGCGGTAGTTGCCGTTGTCGAGCGTCACCGTGGCGAGCTGTGTGCCGTCCGGCGACACCCGCGGCCGGGCGTTGTAGGCGCCGCCGAAGGTGATGCGCTTGGGGCGCGCGCCGGCGGTGACGCCGATCTGGTAGATCTGCGGTGAGCCGGCGCGGTCCGAAGTGAAGTACAGCGAGCGCCCGTCCGGCGCCCATTCCGGCTCGGTGTCGATCGCCGGGTCGTCGGTGATGCGTGTCAGGGTCTGCGTGTCGAGCTCGAGCACGTAGATGTCCGGGTTGCCGCCGCTGCCGCTTAAGGTGAGCGCCAGCTTGTGTCCGTTCGGCGACCAGGCCGGCGCGCCGTTGATGCCGGCGCGGGCCGAGACCTGCCGGCGCTCGCCGCTGCGCACCAGTTGCACGTACACCGCCGCGTGCTTGCTCTCGAACGAGACGTACGCGAGCCACTGCCCGTCGGGCGACCAGGCGGGCGACATGAGTGGAAAGCGCGACTCGAGCACCAGGTGTGTGTTCTCGCCGTCCGCATCGGCGACGATGAGCTGATAGTGCTGCGCGGGAGCGGTGCCGTCGACGGCCACGTAAGCGATGCGGGTGGCGAAGGCGCCGCGCACCCCGAGTATCTTCTGGTAGATGGCGTCGCTCACGCGATGCGCGGCGTTGCGCAGAGCGCTGGCGTCGCCGACGAAACGTTGCGAGGCAAGCCGCGTGCCGGTGAGCGTGCTGATCAGGTCGAAGTCCACGGCCAGGTTGCCGCCGTCGAGCCCGCTGACGCGGCCGACCGCGACGTAGTCGCTGCCGCTCGCCTTCCAGGCTGGTGCGGCGACCTCGTCGGCGCGGGTGGGCATTGCCGGCATGCGCTCGCGCGGCAGTGCGCGGAAACGCCCGCTGCCTTCCAGGTCATGCTGGATCACGGCAGCGACATCGAGCCCGCCGTCAGCCGCCGCCGCGTGCGCAAACGGCACGATGGCGATCGGCACCGGATCGCGCACCCCCGAGGTGATCTCGATCTGCAGCTCCGCGTGCGCCGCCGGCAGCGCCAGCAGCGCCAGCGTCAGCCACAGCGGCGCCAGCCTGCGTCGGAGTCGGGGGCCAATAGCGCCTGGCGAGTTCATGTTGGTCAATCCGGCTTGAAGTTGATGCGCAGATTGCGGTCGAACAGCGCCGGATCAGGCGGTGGCGGCAGCGGCGAGGCGCGGTACACCGCCGCCTCGATCGACTCGCGCACCGCCTGGTCGCCGTTGCATTGCCCGATGCGCACCTGTGTCACTTCGCCTCCCGGCACTTGGGTCACGTATAACATGCATTCTATTCCCGGCCGCGCCGTCGGCGGCCGCAGCCACGCGCGCGTGATCTTCGCGGCGATCTGCGACTGCCAGTTGGCAAGCGCCGGACCCGAGCGCGCGCTGTCGGTATGCTCCTCGGCGGCGAGGCTGCGCTTCAGGTCTGCTTCCGCGGCCTGCGCATCGGCCTGCTGCCGGCGCGCGTCCGCGGCGCGTTGCTGGGCCTCCGCCTCACGTGCCTTGCGCTCCTCGGCAGCCTTCACCTCCGCGGCGCGCTGCTCGGCCTCGGCAGCCGCTTCGGCCTGGTGGCGCTGCTGCTCGCGCTGCGCCAGCTCCGCGGCAGTCGGCTGCGGCGGCCCTTCGGATTCGGTCGGCGGCGCGGGCGGCGCCGGCGGCGGGGGCTGCGGCAGCGCCGGCCGCGGCACCCCGCGCACTGCGCGTGCATCCACTACGGTCGCCTCGATCGCCAGTGTCGGCGCCGGGCGCGGCGGCCGCCGGTAGAGCAGCCAGCCATACACCAGCGCCGCGAGCAGCGCCCCGTGCAGCAGCACGGACAGGCCAATCGACACCCAGCGATCACTCTCCCGTTGCATCCGCACGGCGCTGAGGTCAGCTCCCACGACCCGGGCTCTGCGGCAGCGGGTCGGTGATGAAGCCTACCTTGCGCGCCCCCGCGCGCTGCAGAATGACCATCACTTGCACGACGCGCCCGTAAGCAACCGCGCTGTCGGCCTTGAGCAGCACCGGCGTGTCCGGGTGACGCCCGAGCATCGCCGCGGCGCGCACGGCCACCGTCTGCTCATCGAGCGCCGCCGCGGGATTGCCGCCGACGTTCAGGTACAGCCGACCGGCGCGATCCACGGACAACACGAGGGGTTGGAGCTGCTGTGCCTCCAGAGGTTCCGCACCGGCCTTGGGCAGATCGACCTTGACACCCTGAGTCAACAGCGGCGCGGTGATCATGAAGATGATCAGCAACACCAGCATGACATCGATATAGGGGACGACGTTGATCTCGCCCATCAGCCGCCGCCCGCGTGAGGTCTGCGCCATGGCCTAGCGCGCCGCGCTGGCGCCGGCGTTGCTGCTGGCGCCGGCGTTGCTGGCGGCGCCGCGCGTCGCGTGCCGCTGCAGGATCGTCGAGAACTCCTCGATGAAGGCATCGAAGCGCATCTCCAGGCGCGTCACCTGGTCGGCGAAGCGGTTGTAGGCGACCACCGCCGGAATGGCGGCGAACAGGCCGAAGGCGGTCGCCACGAGGGCCTCGGAGATTCCCGGGGCGACCTGTGCGAGCGTGGCCTGCTGCACGTTACCGAGCGACGAGAAGGCGCTCATGATGCCCCACACGGTGCCGAACAGCCCGACGTAGGGGCTGGTGCTGCCCACCGTCGCGAGCGTCGCCAGGTTGTGCTCGAGGCGATCGATCTCCTTCAGCTGCGCGACGCGCATCGCACGCCGCGAGCCTTCCAGCAGCTGATCGGTGGCGCCCGCGCTCTGGCGCTGGCGCGCAAACTCGCGAAAGCCGAATTCGAAGATGCCCGCCATGCCGGTGGCGCCGCCGTGCGCTTCGATGGCGCGGTACAGCTGCGCCAGGTCGTCGCCCGACCAGAAGCGCCCCTCGAAGCGGTCGGCTTCGCGGCGCGCACGGTTGATGATGCGGCGCTTGCGGAAGATGATCGCCCACGAAGTGAGCGAGGCGAGCAGCAGGATGGCGATCACGATCTGCACCGGCACGCTCGCCTGCGCGATCAGCCTGACGATCGACAGCGGCTCACCCATGGGCCGGATCCTGCGCCGCCACCGCCGCGAGCAGGAACTGCGGCAGCCGGCGCGGCTTGAGGCTGCGGGCGTCGACGCACGCCACGCGTAGCTGCGCCTCCAGCAGCAGCCCGGCAGGCGCCGCGCCATCGCGTGCCTTGCGGTAGATGCGCTGCACGAAGTGCAGCGAGGCCGCGCCCTGCGCGCGCGGTTCGCAGGTGATCTCCAGCTCGTCGTCGAGCCGCGCCGGCGCGCGGTACTCCACCTGCAGGCTCACTACCGCGAACAGGATCCCCGGGGTGTGTGCCAGCTGCTGCTGCGAGTGGCCGTGCGCGCGCAGCCACTCGGTGCGCGAGCGCTCAAGAAAGCGCAGGTAGTTTGCGTAGTAGACGATGGCGCCCCCGTCGGTGTCCTCCCAGTAGACGCGCGCCGGCCAGCAGAAGGCGCTCATCGCTCACCTTCGAACAGCGACAGCGTCGCGGCGCGCTCCGGCGGCTTGAGCCCGAGGTGCAGGTAGGAGGCGCGGGTCGCCACCCGCCCGCGCGCCGTGCGCACCAGGTAGCCCTGCTGGATGAGGAACGGCTCGGTGACGTCCTCGAGCGTGCCACGCTCCTCGCCGAGCGCGGCTGCCAGGCTGTCGATACCTACCGGACCGCCGTCGAAGCGCTCGATGATCGCACACAGCAGCTTGCGGTCGAGCGTATCGAATCCGAGCACATCGACCTCGAGCATATCGAGGGCGGCGTCCGCCACTGCCTCGCCGATGCGCCCGTCGGCGCGCACCTGCGCATAGTCACGCACCCGGCGCAGCAGGCGGTTGGCGATGCGCGGCGTGCCACGCGAGCGCTGCGCGATGCGCAGCGCCCCGCCGGCGTCGATGCTCACCCCGAGAATGGCGGCGGAGCGGCACACGATGCGCTCCAGGTCCTCCACCGCGTAGAACTCGAGCCGCTGCACGATTCCGAAGCGGTCGCGCAACGGCGAGGTGAGCAGCCCCGCGCGCGTGGTGGCGCCGACCAGGGTGAACGGCGGCAGGTTGAGCTTGATCGAGCGCGCCCCGGGCCCCTCGCCGATCATGAGGTCGAGCTGGTAATCCTCCATGGCCGGGTACAACACCTCCTCCACCACCGGCGCCAGACGATGGATCTCGTCGACGAACAGCACGTCGCGCGCCTGCAGGTTGGTGAGCAGTGCCGCGAGATCGCCGGGCCGCTCGAGCACCGGCCCGGAAGTCTGCCGCAGGTTGACGCCGAGCTCCGCGGCGATGATGTGCGCCAGGGTCGTCTTGCCCAGACCCGGCGGTCCGAAGATCAGCACGTGATCGAGCGCCTCGCCGCGCGCGCGCGCCGCGCTGATGAAGATCTCCAGTTGCGTCTTGACCGGCGTCTGGCCGACGTACTCCGCGAGTCTGCGCGGGCGGATGGCCCGCTCGACGGCCTCCTCCTCGGAGCTCGCCACGGCGCTGATGATGTTTTCGGACGTCACGGACTTGCGACCTACTCCCGTGCCGCGCCCTGCAGGGCCCGGCGGATCAGTTCCTCGGTGGAATGTGTACCGGGACCGACCGCTTTGAGCAAGCGCGCGGCCTCCGCCGGACGATAGCCGAGCGCCACCAGCGCCCCGTAGGCCTCGCTCTCGGCGCTCGCCCCGGCCTCAGGCGCGCCGCCGCCCGCCGCCACCGGCGGGGCCGCCACGCGGTCGCGCATCTCCACGATCAGCCGCTCGGCGGTCTTGCGGCCGACGCCCGGCACGCGCGTCAGCGCCGCCACGTCCTCGCGCTGCACGCACTCGGCGAACGCGCTCACGCTGATCCCGGACAACAGCGCCAGGGCGATCTTCGGGCCGACGCCCGACACCTTTATCAGGCTGCGAAACAGCCGCCGCTCCTCCCCGGTGGCGAACGCGTACAGCACGTGCGCATCCTCGCGCACCACCAGGTGAGTGAGCAGGTGCACCTCGGCGCCAACCGCCGGCAGGTGAAAGAACGTCGACATCGGGGCCTCGATCTCGTAGCCGAGGCCGCCGACCTCGACCGTCAGTTGCGGCGGGGACTTGGCGGTGATCCGGCCGCGCAGCGAGCCGATCATCGCCGTGCGCCCGCGAGCGGCGCGGCCTGCTGCGCCAGCAGCGCCACGCGGCGCGCGTGCGCGTGGCACACCGCCACGGCGAGCGCATCGGCCGCATCCGCACCAGGACGCTCGGTGAGCGCCAGCAGCACGCGCATCATGTGCGCCACCTGGAATTTCTCCGCGGCGCCCGAGCCGACCACCGCCAGCTTGACGGCGCGCGCGGCGTACTCGAACACCGGCACGCCCGCGGGAATGGCGCACAGCGCAGCGCCGCGCGCCTGCCCGAGCTTGAGCGCGCTGTCGGGGTTGCGGCTGACGAACACGCGCTCCACCGCCACTTCCGCCGGCGCATGCTCGCACACGAGCGCCTTGAGACCTTCGAAGATCAGGCGCAGCCGCCGCGTCGGGGCCGCCGCGGCGACGTTGAGGCAGCCGTGCGCCACGACCCGCAGCTCCTGGCCACGGCATTCGATCACGCCGAACCCGGTGCGCCGCGAGCCGGGGTCGAGGCCGAGAATGCGGACCGTGAGCGCCACGGCTACCGGGGCGGCGGTGGCCGCCGGATCAAACGCGCGCCAGGACCTCGTCCGATATCTCGACATTCGAGTACACGTCCCGTACCTCGTCCAGCCTTTCGAGCGCCTCGAGCAGGTGCACCATCGCCTCGCCAGTCTCGCCTGAGAGCTCGAGCGAGGTGGCGGCACGCTGCGTCACTTCGGCCGTGGCCGGGGTGAAGCCGCGGTGCGCGAGCACCGCGCATACGGTGGCAAATTCCAGCGGATCGGCCAGCACTTCCACCGAGGTATCCGCGCTCGGCACCACGTCCTCGGCGCCCGCCTCGAGCGCCACCTGCATGAGCTGGTCCTCGTCCGTGCCGGGGGGAAACGTCATGAGACCCACGGTATTGAACAGGTAACTGACCGAGCCGTCCGCGCCGAGCTGCCCGCCGTGCTGCGCGAAGGCGCGGCGCACCGCGGCACGCGCCCGGCTGCAGTCGGCCGTCACGCACTCGACCATCACCGCTGCGCCGCCCGGACCATAGCCCTCGTAGCGCACGCTCTGCAGTCCTTCGCGGGCACGGGCCGCCGGCGGCGTGGCGTGCTTGCGCGCCAGCGCGCCGGCGCGGCGCTGAACGTTAGCCCACTTGCTGTGTCCTGCCATGCATACACCGGGCGCGCCACGCGCCGACCGCCTGCAAACACAGGCGGTATGATAACGGCAAAGCCCCGGCGGCGACATGCCGGGCGCCCCCTGCCATCCGCCGCAACACTCCCCGCCGCAGTGGAAACCAGTCAACTCTGCCCACCGCATGTCCGCGAGGCCATCGCCGCGGCGCGCGACGCGCTCGCAGCGGCCAGCCCGCGCGGGCCTGCGGATCTGGCGTTGCCCGCGGAAGCCGCCGAGATCATCGGCGCACTCACCGACAGCGCCGAGCTCGCCGCGGCACTGCTGGTGCGCGCGCTGCTCGCCAATGACGCTCTGAGCGCCGAGGCGGCCGGCCGCATCGTCGGTCAGGCGGCCGCCGCGACCGCAGTCGCGCTGCAGCGGCTCGGCACGCTCGGGCTGCCGCGGGACTGGTCGCCGGCGCACGGCCTCGACACGCGCCAGACCGAGACGCTGCGCAAGATGCTGCTCGCGGTGGTGAGCGATCCGCGGCTGGTGCTCGCCCGGCTCGCCGAAGAGCTGGTGGCGCTGCGCCACGCGCGCACCCTGACGGCTGCCGAGCGCGAGCGGCGCGCGCTCGAAGCGCGCGCCATCTACGCGCCGCTCGCCAACCGCCTCGGCGTCTGGCAGCTGAAGTGGGAGCTGGAGGACCTGGCGTTCCGCTACCTCGAGCCCGAGGAGTACCGCCACATCGCCGCCGCACTCAACGAGCGGCGCGCGGACCGCGAGCGCTACATCGAGGCGTTGTGCGCGCAGCTGCGCGCACAGCTGCAGGGCGCCGGCATCGAGGCGCAGGTGCAAGGCCGGCCAAAGCACATCTACAGCATCTACCGCAAGATGCAGCGCAAGCAGCTCGCTTTCGAAGAGCTGTTCGACGTACGCGCCGTACGCGTCGTGGTGGACTCGCTCGCCGCCTGCTATGCGGCGCTCGGCGTGGTGCACGGCCGCTGGCCGTACGTGCCGGGGGAGTTCGATGACTACATCGCGACGCCCAAGGGCAACGGCTACCGCTCGATCCACACGGCGGTCATCGGACCGCAGGCACGCAGCGTCGAGGTGCAGATCCGCACCCGCGAGATGCACGAGCACGCCGAGCTCGGGGTGGCCGCTCACTGGACCTACAAGGAAGGCGGCCCCGTCGACGCGCAGTACCAGCGCCGCATCGAGTGGGTGCGCCGGCTGCTCGAGCCCGAGGACGGCACGCGCAGCGCCGCGGACGCGGATCGCGATCTCATCGAGGGCATGCGCAGCGAGCTGTTCGAGGACCGCGTCTACGTGCTCACCCCCAAGGGCGAGGTGATCGATCTGCCGCGCGGCGCCACCCCGCTCGACTTCGCCTACAGCGTGCACACCTCGCTCGGACACCGCTGCCGTGGCGCCAAGGCCAACGGCCGCATCGTGCCCTTGACGCAGGTACTTGCCAGCGGCGAGGTGGTGGAGATCATTACCGGCAAGCAGGAAGCACCGAGCCGCGACTGGCTGGCGCCCGAGCAGGGCTTCCTCGCCTCGGCACGCAATCGCGGCAAGGTGCGCGCCTGGTTCCGCCGCCAGGACGTGGGCGAGAACCGCAGCGCCGGCGCGCGTCTCGCCGAGCGCGAGCTGGCGCGCATCGGCGTGCTGCCCGGACAGCTCGCGGCGCTGGCCGCGCAGCTCGAGGCGCGCGACGTCGACCACCTCCACCAGCTGCTCGGCGAGGGCGAGATCACGCTGACGCAGCTGATGCACGCGGCGAACCGGCTGTTCGAGCGGCCACGGGTGCCGCGGGTCCACCGGCCGGCGGCAGCGCGCCGCGGCGGTACCGCGGTGGAGATCGAAGGGGTGGGCGATCTGCCGACGACGCTGGCGCGCTGCTGCGCGCCGCTGCGGCCGCAGCCGATCACCGGCTACGTCACGCTCGGCCGCGGCGTGACCGTGCATCGCAGCGATTGCCCGAGCCTGGCGCGTATGGCGGCGCTCAAACCCGATCGCGTGCTGCAGGTCGAATGGAGTGCCGCCGCATCCGCAGCGCTCAACGTCGTCGAGCTCAGCGTGAGCGCCTATGACCGGCGCGGACTGCTGCGCGACCTGACCGACGTGCTGGCCGTCGAGCGGCTGAGCATCGACGCGGTGACCTCGCGGACCGACCACGGCAGCGGCATCGCCTATTTCGTGCTGGTGGTGGCGGTCGCGGGCCTGGAGCAGCTGTCGCGGGTGCTGCGCCGGCTGGCGGCCGTGCCGAACGTCATCGAGGCGCGGCGGCGCCGCTGACTGCGGCGGCGTTGCGGACGCCGCGCCCGCGCACCGCACGCGCGCCGCACAGCGCCTTTAGCGATTGATCGAGTCGATGGAGCGCTTGTCGACGGCGAGCGCCGCCTCGTGCACTGCCTCGGCGAGGGTCGGATGAGCGTGGATGGTGCGCTGCAGGTCCTCGCTGCTCGCCGCGTACTCCATGGCGAGCACCGCTTCGGCGATCAGCTCCCCGGCAAGCGGACCGATGATGTGCACGCCGAGGATCTCATCGTCGTCGCGTGCGGCGATGAGCTTGGCGAACCCGCTCGCCTGCTCCATGGCCCGTGCGCGGCCGCTGGCGAGAAACGGGAACACGCCGCTCTTGTACGCGCGGCCGCTCGCCTTGACCTGCTCCTCGGTGAGACCCACCCAGGCGATCTCGGGTGCGGTGTAAATGACCGACGGGATTACCTTGTAGTTCATCTCGCCGTAGCGCCCGGCGATCAGGTCCGCGACCATCACCCCTTCCTCCTTGCCCTTGTGCGCGAGCATCGGTCCGCGCACGCAGTCGCCGATCGCCCACACGCCATCCGTCCCGGTGCGGCAGTGCTCGTCCACCTTGACGAAGCCGCGCTCATCGAGCTGCACGCCGGCGTCCGCGCTGAACAGGTCCTGGGTGTAGGGGCGGCGGCCGACCGCGACGATGAGCCGCTCGACGCGCACCACCTGCTCGCCCTGCGCATCGGTGTACTTGACCTCGACCGCGCCACCGGCCAGCGTGGCGGCGCTCACCTTCGCGCCGAGACGGATGTCGAGCCCCTGCTTGCGCAAATGGCGCAGCGCTTCCTTGGCGAGCTGCTGGTCGGCGAAGGCGAGGAACTCGGGCAGCGCTTCGAGCACCACTACCTCCGCGCCGAGCCGGCGCCACACACTACCGAGCTCGAGCCCGATCACGCCGGCGCCGATCACACCGAGGCGCTTCGGTACCGCGTCCAGCTCGAGAGCGCCCCAGGAGTCGACGATCTGCGGCGCCTTGAACGGCGCGGAGCGCAGCTCGATGGGCGCAGATCCGGAGGCGAGCACCACGTGACGCGCGCTCAGCGTGCGCCGTGCACCGTCGTGCGCGGTGAATTCGACCTTGCGAGCGGCGAGCAGGCGGCCGTGGCCCTGTAGCGGCGTGACGCCTGCGGCCTTGAACAGCGCGAGGATGCCCTGGGTCATCGTGCGCACGATGCCGCCCTTGCGCTTCTGCATCTGCGCGACGTCGAACTGCGCGCCTGACACGCGGATGCCGTGCAGCGCGAACTCCTCCTGCAACCGGTGGTAGAGCTCGGTGGACTCGAGCAACGCCTTGGAGGGGATGCAGCCTGCGTTGAGGCAGGTGCCGCCGAAGGCGGCGGTGCCGTCGTGGTTCTTCCACTCATCTATACAGGCCACGGTCAGCTTGTTCTGCGCGGCGCGCAGCGCCGCGGGGTAACCGGCCGGTCCGCCGCCGATCACCACCACGTCGAAGGAATCGCCCGGGCCCGCAGCGCGCTTTTCGTCGTTCGTCATTGGCAAGTCCCCGTGACCGGCGTGCAAATGTCATTGAAAAGTAACACAAAGAGGAAAGGCGAGCGCTCCTCCAATCGGCCTGTCACAAATCGGGAACATTACTGTCATAGACTGCCCGCCTTTCCATCGACGAGCACCGCCCATGAGCAGCGTCGCCGCCGACACCGTCGGCGCAAACCCCGCATCGCGTCCGGCGCTGGACCGCAAGCCCAGCCGCATCACCATTGCGGGGTTCGTCGTGCTGCTGCTGATCGGCATCGGCTACAGCGGCTACAGCCTGGTGAGCGACATCAGCGGGGTCAACGCGCCAGGCCTGACGATCCTGCCGTACCTGCTGCTGGGCCTCGCGCTGCTGATCGCGCTCGGGTTCGAGTTCGTGAACGGCTTCCACGACACGGCCAACGCCGTGGCGACGGTGATCTACACCCATTCCCTGCCGCCGCACTTCGCGGTGGCGTACTCGGGCGCACTGAACTTTCTCGGCGTGCTGGTCTCCAGCGGCGCAGTGGCCTTCGGCATCATCACGCTGCTGCCGGTCGAGCTGATCCTGCAGGTCGGCAGCAGCGCCGGCTTCGCCATGGTGTTCGCACTGCTGATCGCCGCGATCATCTGGAATCTGGGCACCTGGTGGCTCGGGCTGCCCGCTTCCTCCTCCCATACGCTGATCGGCTCGATCATCGGCGTCGGCGTCGCCAACGCGCTGATGCACGGCCGCGATGGCACCAGCGGCGTCGACTGGGGCCAGGCGGCCAAGGTCGGCTATTCGCTGCTGCTCTCGCCGCTGGTCGGATTCGTGTTCTCGGCGCTGCTGTTGCTGGTGCTCAAGGCGTTGGTGAAGAATCGCGAGCTCTATCGCGAGCCCAAGGGCAACAAGGCCCCGCCGTGGTGGATCCGCGGCATCCTGATCCTCACCTGCGGCGGGGTGTCGTTCGCGCACGGCTCGAACGACGGCCAGAAAGGCATGGGCCTCATCATGCTGATCCTGATCGGCACCGTGCCCATGGCCTACGCGCTCAACCGTGCCATGCCCGTCGCGCAGATGACGCCATTCATCGCCATGGCCACGACCACGCAGCACTCGCTCAGCCAGTACGCCGGCAGCTCACTGCCCGCCGATGCGAGCGCGCGCGGCGCGCTCTCCACCTACATCCGCACCCACACCTACAACGACAGCGTGCTGCCGGCGCTGACCGCGCTCACCGGCAGCATCGCCGCGCAGATCAAGTCGAGCGGCACGTTCGCCAACGTGCCGGCGCAGAGCGTCACCAACGTGCGCAACGACATGTACCTCACCTCCGAAGCAGTGCGCGTCTTCGACAAGGACCCGCACCGCCCGGCGCTCGATCCCGAGACACGCGCCAATCTCGACGCGTTCAAGGTGCAGATCGACGGGGCGACGAAGTTCATCCCGTTGTGGGTGAAGGTGGCGGTGGCGATCGCGCTGGGACTGGGCACGATGGTCGGGTGGAAACGCATCGTCGTGACCATCGGCGAGAAGATCGGCAAGACCCATCTCACCTACGCACAGGGCGCCTGCGCGGAGCTGGTGGCCATGGCCACTATCGGCGCGGCCGACATTTTCGGCCTGCCGGTCTCGACGACCCACGTGCTGTCCTCGGGGGTGGCCGGCACAATGGCGGCCAACCATTCGGGATTGCAGATGGCAACGCTGCGCAACCTGCTGATGGCCTGGGTGCTGACACTGCCCGTGGCGATCCTGCTGTCCGGCGGTCTGTACTGGTTCTTCCGCCAGGTGTTCTGAAAGGAGCGCGCGGCCCGCAGGGCCGCCCGGCAGCTCAGATGCCGAGCAGCATCCGCCCCGGGTCTTCGAGCGCCTCCTTGATCGCCACCAGAAACTGTACCGCCTCGCGCCCGTCGATGATGCGGTGATCGTAGGTCACCGCCAGGTACATCATCGGCCGCACCACGATCTGGCCGTTGACCACCATCGGGCGGTCCTGGATCTTGTGCATGCCGAGGATCGCGCTCTGTGGCGCGTTGACGATCGGCGTTGACATGAGCGAGCCGAACACCCCGCCGTTGGTGATGGTGAAGGTTCCGCCGGTCAGGTCCTCGATGGTGATGGAGCCCTCGCGCGCGCGCCGGGCGTAGTCGGCCACCTGCTTCTCGAGCATCGCAAAGCTCTTGCTGTCCGCATCGCGCACGACCGGCACGATCAGCCCGCGCTCGGTCGAGACCGCCACGCCGATGTCGTAGTACTCGTGGTAGAGGATGTCGTTGCCGTCGACGGACGCATTCACCACCGGAAACTTCTTCAGCGCATCGATCGCGGCCCTGACGAAAAACGACATGAAGCCGAGCTTGACGCCGTGCTCCTTCTCGAAGCGCTCGCGGTAGCGCGCGCGCAGCTCCTGCGTGGCGGTGAGGTCGACCTCGTTGAACGTCGTGAGCAGCGCCTGGGTCGACTGCGCCTCGATCAGGCGCTGCGCGATGCGCGCCCGCAGCCGCGTCATCGGCACGCGCTGCTCGGCGCGCGCCCCCACCGCGGGCGGCCGGGACTCGGGCGGCCGGGCAAGGGCGCCGGCGGCAGCCGCCCCCGGCGGCGGAGTGGCGGACGGAGCCGACTGCACGGGTGGCGCAGACGGCGCTTCCACCGGCTGGCGGCCGAGATAATCGACGACGTCCGACTTGGTGAGCCGGCCGTCGCGTCCGGAAGCCGGAATGCGCCCCGGATCGAGCTGGTTCTCTTCCACCAGCCGCCGCACCGACGGGCTGAGCCTGCCGGCGTCGGTAGCGGCGACCGGGGCAGCGCCCGGCGCGGACTTCGGCGCCTGCACCCCGCCTGCCGCCCCAGCGTTCACCGCGGCGGCCGGCGCGGACACCGCGGCCGCCGGCGCGGATGCCGCCGCCGGGGCTCGCTTGCCGTCGACCGCGCCTTCCTCGATGACGGCGAGCACCTGGCCGCTCTTCACCACGGTGCCGCTCTTCACGCGCAGCTCGCGCACCACGCCGTTGGCCGGCGCCGGCACCTCCAGCACGACCTTGTCGGTCTCGAGATCGGCCAGATTCTCGTCGCGCTGGATGGCATCCCCGGGCTGCTTGTGCCAGGTCACGAGCGTCGCATCGGCGATGGACTCGGGGAGTTGTGGAACGCGGATCTCGGTGCTCATGAGCGCTTTCTTATCGGCGCCGGCGATGGTGAGGCGGCCGGCAGGGCCGCGGGCGCCGGGTTCGCGGCCGCAGCCGGCAATGCGGTGAGGCGCGTGGTCTCGCGACCTGACTCCTCGGTGATATTCGAGTGCAGCGCCGCGGCGACCAGCGCCTGCTGCTCGATCTCGTGAATCTTGGTGATGCCGGTGGCCGGCGCGGCGGCGGGTGCGCGTCCGGCGTACAGAACCGGGCGGCGTCCCAGCACCAGCTCCTGCAGGCGATGGCGGATCTGGTACCAGGCGCCCTGGTTCTGCGGCTCCTCCTGGCACCACACGACCTCGCGTGCGTCGGGGTAGCGGTTGAGCAGGGCCTGGTACTCCTCGTTCGGGAATGGGTAGAGCTGCTCGATGCGCAGCAGCGCCACATCGCGCAGTCCCTCCTTGCGCCGCGCCTTCAGCAGGTCGAAGTACACCTTGCCGCTGCAGAACACCACGCGGCGAACCTCCTCCGGTGGCAGCTCGTCGAGCTCGCCGATCACGCGCGCGAAGCCGCCGCGCGTCAACTCCTCGAGTGCCGAAACCGACAGCTCGTGACGCAGCAGGCTCTTCGGGGTCATCACGATCAGCGGCTTGCGAAACGGCTGCCGCATCTGGCGGCGCAGCATGTGAAACATCTGCGCCGGCGTGGAGGGCACGCACACCTGCATGTTGTTCTCGGCGCACAGTTGCAGGAAGCGCTCGAGGCGCGCCGAGGAGTGCTCGGGTCCGGCCCCCTCGTAGCCGTGCGGCAGGAACAGCGCGATCCCGCAGAAGCGCTCCCACTTCGCCTCGCCCGAGCTGATGAACTGGTCGATGATCACCTGGGCGCCGTTGGCGAAATCGCCGTACTGAGCCTCCCACACCACCAGTGAGCCGGGCTCGGTGGTCGAGTAGCCGTACTCGAAGCCGAGCACCGCCTCTTCCGACAGCACCGAATCGATGATCTGCACGCGCGGCTGCGTCGCCGCGACGTGCTGCAGCGGGATCCAGGTGGCGTCGGACTGCTGGTCGTGCAGCACCGCGTGGCGATGAAAGAACGTGCCGCGGCCGCTGTCCTGGCCGCAGATACGCACCGCGAAACCGTCCTCGAGAAGCGCCGCATAGGCGAGCGTCTCGGCGCAGCCCCAGTCGAGCGGCAACTCCCCCTGCACCATCCTGCGGCGGTTGGCCATGAGCTGCGCCACGCGCGGGTGCAGCGTGAAGCCCTGCGGCAGTGTGGTAATACGCTCGCCGAGCGCGCGCAGGCGCGCCAGCTCGACACCGGTCGACACGCGCTCGGTCCAGTCGACCTGCGCGTAGGCGCTCCAGTCGACCGTGTACTTGTTGCCGATCATGCCGAGGGAGGCGCGCGCCTGCGGACGGCCCTCGTCGAGCCCCGCGCGGTACTGCTCGAACATCGCCTGCGCGTCCGCCTCGCCCAGGACCCGTTCCGCCAGCAGGCGGTCGGCGTACAGGCGGCGCGCGGTCGGATGCTCGCGAATGATGCGGTACATGAGCGGCTGCGTGGCTGCCGGCTCATCGGCCTCGTTGTGGCCGTGCCGGCGATAGCCCACCAGGTCGATCACCACGTCCTTGTGAAAGCGCATGCGGTACTTGAGCGCCAGGCGGGTCACGAACACCACCGCTTCCGGATCGTCGGCGTTGACGTGGAAGATCGGCACCTCCAGCATCTTCGCCACGTCGCTGCAGTACATGGTGGAGCGCGCATCGGCCGGCGCCGAGGTCGTGAAGCCCACCTGGTTGTTGATGATGACGTGCACCGTGCCGCCGGTGAAGAAGCCGCGCGCCTGGCTGAGCTGCAGCGTCTCCATCACCACGCCCTGGCCGGTAAACGAAGCATCTCCGTGCAACAACAGCGGCAGCACGCGCTCGGCGCGCTCGTCGCCGCGCCGCTCCTGCCGGGCGCGTACCGAGCCCTCGACGACCGGATCGACGACCTCGAGGTGCGAGGGGTTGAAGGCCAGCACGGTGTGCACGTTGCCGTGCGCGGTGCGCAGGTCCGCCGAGAAACCCTTGTGGTACTTGACGTCGCCCGAGCCCTTGATGCGGCTCGGGTCGTAGGCGCCCTCGAACTCGGAGAACAGCTCCGCGGGGGACTTGCCGAGCAGATTCACCAGTACGTTGAGGCGCCCGCGATGCGCCATGCCGATGACCACCTCCTCCATGCCGACCTCCCCGGCGAGCTGGATCAAGTCATCGAGCAGCGGAATGAGCGCATCCTCGCCCTCGAGCGAGAAGCGCTTCTGCCCGACGTAGCGGGTGTGCAGGTAGCGCTCGAGCCCCTCGGCGGCGGTCAGCTGCCAGAGGATGTTGCGCCGCTCCTCGGCACTGAAGCGATGGCGCAGGCGGCCTTCCTGGAACTCGTCCTGCAGCCACAGCCGCTCCTCGGAGTCGGACATGTGCGCGAATTCCGCTCCGACGGTGCCGGCGTAGATGTACTGCAGCTGCGCCAGGATGTCCCTGAGCGGCAAGCGCGCCGGCACCGCCGCGGTGCGGCTGCCGGTAAAGAACTCGGTGTCGAGATCGGCGGCGGACAGGCCGAAGTACTCGAGGTCTAGCACCTGCGGGCGCGGGCGCGGCATGAGGCCGAGCGGATCGATGTTGGCCAGCAGGTGTCCGCGGTTGATCCACACCTGGATGAGCCGTGACACGGCGGCCTGCCTGGCGCTGCTCGCCACGCTCCCCGGCAGGGCACCGGAGGCCGCAGCCGCCGCGGCGCGCTGCGCGATGGCGGCACGCAGCGGGCCGTGCGCGCGCTCGCCGCCCGCGGGCATCAGCTGGGCGAAATAACGGCGCCAGCCCTCCGCCACGCGCGCCGGGTCCGTGAGGTAGTCCTCGTAGAGCGCGTCGAGAAATTCGGCGTTACCGCCGTAGAGGGGCGTTGGTTCGAGCATAACGGGCAGCGGGGCGAGCCGTTAGTCTAGCGGAAAAGCCGCGGCGCGGCGCTGTCCTCCCCGGCTGCGGCCTACGGGACCCCGAGCAGGTGGAACTCGTAGAACATCAGCGCGCTGTAGAGCGCGAGCAGCAGGTAGAGCGCCACCCCCACCGGAATGCGGCCGAAGGCGCGGATGCGAGCGAGCTGCGTGAGCAGCACCACCCCTGCAGCGGTCAGCGCAATCTTCACCCCGGCGAACGTGGCCGCCGATCCGGCGACCAGCGGTGCCATCAGCGGGTTCACTTCCCGCGCGCCGCGCTCCACCAGCAGCAGCGTGAGGAACGAATCGCCGCAGGAGAACAGCACGATGAGCAGGGCGATCGCCAGCCACTGTGCGTGGTGCCAGTCGACCGCGCTCAGGGCGCGGTCATCGGCGCGGCGCGGTGCGTGCCGGCGCGGGCGCAAGCTGCCGTGCACCAGCGCGCGCAGCCCCTGTTGGCGCCGCTCGCTGCGGCGCCGTTCGGCGCGGGCGCGGTGCTGCCCGCGCGGTTGTTGTTCTTGTGAGGGCCGGTACACGAGGGTTCCGTCGCTGAGGTGCAATCCGCGTGCTGTGCGATCGATTGTAGCAGCGCGGCGCGCGCCGCGCCGCCGCCGGGCGCCACCGTGTTATGACAAGCTTCCGCCGCGCTGCGCGGCCTATATGATGCGCGCCATGAGCGCCTCGGGTGCCGTTCCGCAGCTCCCCGCCGTGCACGCCGATGGCCTGCCGGTGCCGCGGCGCTACTGGGCAATGGCCGCGATTGCGCTGGCGATTGCGATGTCGGTGCTCGACAGCAGCATCGCCAACGTGGCGCTGCCCACCATCGCGCGCGATTTCGGCGCCACGCCGGCGGCGTCGATCTGGGTCATCAATGCCTACCAGCTGGCGATCCTGGTGCTGCTGCTGCCGCTCGCCTCGCTCGGCGAGATCGTCGGCTACCGGCGCGTGTCGCAGACCGGGCTGGCGGTGTTCACGCTCGCCTCGCTCGGCTGCGCGTTCGCCCCGACGCTTGCGGCGCTGAGCATCGCGCGCGTCGTGCAGGGATTTGGCGCGGCCGGCATCATGAGTGTGGGTCCGGCGCTGGTGCGCTTCACCTACCCGCACCGCCACCTCGGCCGCGCGATCGGCATCAACGCCTTTGTGATCGCCACCTCGGCCGCGCTCGGCCCCACCATCGCCGCGGCAGTGCTGGCGGTGGCGCACTGGCGCTGGCTGTTCGGCATCAACGTCCCGCTCGGGCTGATCACGCTCTGCATTGCGTTCGCGTCGCTGCCGGAAACCGAGCGTGCCCGGCGCCCGCTCAACTACGCCGGCGCTGCGCTGTGTGCCGGGGCGTTCGGCCTGCTCGTGAGCGGCCTGCAGTCGCTCGCCCACCAGGGCTCGCGCGCCCTGGCGCTGCCGCAACTGGCGTGCGGGGCCGCACTGGCGTGGTTCCTGGTGCAGCACGAGCGGCCGCGCGTCGCACCACTCATCCCCTTCGACCTGCTGCGCATCCGCATCCTGTCGCTGTCGCTGCTGACCTCGGTGTGCGCGTTCATGGCGCAGACCGCCGCTCTGGTTGCGCTGCCCTTCGAGATCCAGCGACTCGGCCACAGTGCGGTGGCCACCGGACTGCTGATGACGCCCTGGCCGCTGGCGCTCGCCGTGGCGGCGCCGCTGGCCGGACACCTGGCGGACCGCTATGCCGCCGGCGCACTCGGGGCGTGCGGCCTGCTGGTGCTGACAGCGGGACTGGCGCTGCTCGCATTGCTGCCGGCGCATGCCGCGGCGGGGACCGTCGTCTGGCGCATGATGCTGTGCGGGCTGGGATTCGGCTTCTTCCAGGCGCCGAACAATCGCACCATACTCGGGTCTGCGCCGCGCCAGCGCAGCGGCGCGGCCGGCGGGTTGCTGGGCGTCGCACGGTTGCTCGGGCAGGCACTCGGCGCCGCCGCGGTCGCGATCCTGTTCGGCGCGTATGCCGCGGCGGGATCCAACATCGCGCTGTGGGCTGGGGCGCTGCTGGCGCTCGCCGCTGCGGGATTCAGCGCCGGGCGACTGAGCCGCGGCAGCGAGGCACACGCATGACCGGAAACGACAACCCCGTTGCCGCAGCGCCGGCGCCCATCCGCCCGCCCTTCACAGCGACGAGCGCGGTTGCCAAGGTGCGCATGGCCGAGGACGCCTGGAACAGCCGCGACCCGCAGCGCGTAGCGCTCGCCTACAGCGAGGATTCCGAATGGCGCAACCGAGCCGAGTTCCTGCGCGGCCGCCAGGCCATCCGTGAGTTCCTGCAGCGCAAGTGGAACCGCGAGCTCGACTACCGCCTCGTCAAGGAGATCTGGGCCTTCGGGTCCGAGCGCATCGCGGTGCGCTTTGCTTACGAGTGGCACGATGATTCCGGTCACTGGTTCCGCTCTTACGGGAACGAGAACTGGGAGTTCGACGCGGGCGGGCTGATGCGCCGCCGCTTCGCCTCGATCAACGATGTGCCGATCAGCGCCGCCGAGCGCAAGTACCACTGGAGCGCGCCCGGACCGCGGCCCGCCACTCATCCCGGCCTGAGCGACCTCGGCCTGTAGCGCGCCGCCGCCCCTTATCGCGGCGGCCGCCCGGCGCGCTCCTAGACCAGCGCGCTCTTGAACAGCACCAGCATGCGGCTCCAGGCCTTCTCGGCCTGCTCGGGGTTGTAGACCTGCGAGTCCGGCGGACACCACCCGTGCATAGTGCCGGCATACACCTCGATCTCCGCCGGCAGGTGCGCCTTGGCAAACGCCGCGCGCAGTACGTCCTTCGCTTCCGGCTGGCGCTCATCGTCGTTGGCGGCGATGGCGATGAGGTAGTGCGCCTTCATCTGCGGGATGAGCAGGTGCGGGCTGTCGGGCTTGTCGGTCACCAGGCCCCCGCCGTGAAAGGAGCCACCGGCGCCCACGCGCTGCGGCGCGGCGGCCGCGGTACGCATCGTGAGCGGACCGCCCATGCAGTAACCGGTCGTGCCCATCCTGCGTTTCCGGTCGACAGCCGGCTGGCTGTCGAGCCAGGCGATGAAGGCGTGCGCGTCGGTGACGGTCGTCGCCGGTGTCAGCGTGTGCATCAGGTCCATCAGTGCGCTGCGGGTGGCGGGGTCGTTGAAGTCGGGATGCTCCGGAGCGGTAGGCGCTCGCTGCGTGCGGTAGAAGGGATTCACGACGAGGACCGCATACCCTGACTCCGCGAGTCGTTTGCCCATCTGCCGGAACGCCGGGCGCAGTCCGAAGATATCCGGCCAGATGAGCACCGCCGGGCGCGCCGCGCCGACGGGGTGCACAAAATAGGCATCCGCCGTGCCATCGGGGGTCTTGATGTCGACCTCGGTCTCCTGCACCTCGGCCGCCCCCGCCACCGGCGGCAGCGCAGCGACGAGTCCTGCACCGAGCGTCAGCGCCCCGAACTGCCGCCGCGACAAGCCCGACCTGAGCCGGTACTCGAGCGCATCATCCATCGTGTCGTTATCGCACATGGTCACTCCTGCGATGCCTGGCCGCGCGCCATGCTGCGACAAGGGGTGCACCGCCCGCAAGCACGCCACCTCCCCTTGTGCGTCCTGCCGGACTAGACTGCGCGCGTAATCCGCAGCTTGGCCGGCGGAGCGCTGCGCGCGGCGCCCGTTGCCTTTTCAGGGGAGAGAAGAAAAATGCGACATCAGGGGAGCGTTCCGCGGCTGCTCGCAGGACTCAGCATCGCGGGGCTCACCGCGAGTGCAGCCGTTGCGGACGTCACCATCCAGCAGCAGACCAGCTTCGACTTCAGCCTGTTCAAGGCGCACGGCACGGCAAGCGAATACACCGCGAGCGACAAGCAGCGCCGCGACAGCGAGCTGCAATGTGAAGGTTTCATGTCGATGCTGTGCGGCAATGCGCAGAGCGGCGAGATCATCCGTCTCGATCGCGACGTTCGCTGGACGCTGGAGCCGAAGAAGAGGGAGTACCGCGAGACCGCCTTCCCGACCGAGGCGCAGCGCCTGGTGGCGCAGCAACAGGCGCAGGCGATGCTGCAGAAGATGCAGCAGTGCCCGGCGATGCAGGGCACCTCATCCGCGCCGGATACCTCGAAGTGCCAGATGAGCGCGCCGCGCTTCGACGTGAAACAGCCGGGCAGCCACGCGAGCTTCGCCGGTCACGACGCGCAACTGACGCAGATCGCCTTGACGCAGAGCTGCACCAACCCACAGACGGGTGATGTCTGCGACTTCATGTTCGCCTTCGACGCCTGGGTCACGCAGGACCAGATCGACGGCCTGGCCGACCGCCAGGCGTTCCAGGTCGCCTACGCACACAAGATGGGACTGGATGCAGCGGACGCGGGCCTGCAGAAGCAGATGCGCCAGTTTCTTGCACCCTACGCCGACAGCCTGAAGCAGCTGTCGGGCAAGGCCGCGGATCTCAAGGGCTACCCGCTCAAGACGACGATGCGCATCGCCTTCGGTGGTCCGCGTTGTGGCGCGGCGAAGTCGCAGCCCCAAAGTGCGGGCAGCGACAACGTGGTCGCCGGCGCCGGGCAGGCCGCCGGCGATGCCGCGGCCGGCTCCGCATCGGGCGCCGCGGGATCCGCGGCGGGCAATGCCGCGGCCAACGCCGCCGGCAACAACGCCGGCGGCTCAGTGCTCAGCTCGGCCGCCAGCGCCTTCGGCAGCAAGCTGGTCGGCGGGCTGTTTCAGAAGAAGAAACAGGACAATCCACCGGCCGCCTCGCCTGCCGACGCGTCCGCAAACGCACTGCCGCCCGGCATGGTGCAGGCCGCGCAGATCACCATCGAGACCACCGCGATCACACCAGGCGCGGTGCCGGCGGCGCAGTTCGACATCCCGGCCGGCTGGAAGCTCGCACAGCCCGAAGCTTCCAGGGCAGGACAGAAGGAGTTCACCTGTCCGAGCAAAGCGGGAAGCTGACGGTGAAGCTTCTGGGGCGCCTGGTGCCACGTGGCGAACGACGAACTGCACAAGACAGTCGCGCGGCAGAATCGACAGGTCAGAGCGTCGCGGTCTACCGGCGCGGGCGCGGCGGCACTAACTGGCGGCTCAAATTTGACATATTCGCCAGGCGGGGATTAGTGTAATAGCTAGCAAAAACAACAAAAAGGGGTTTTGTCGTGAGAGAACACATCACCAACCCTGGCAACCCGCCACTGAACCGACGAGCAGGCCTGCAAGTCCCGCAACCAGAAACGGCGACCGACAGCGGGATAGAAGTCCACGAAGAGAGGTTGTGTAAGGTCACCGTGCAGCGCCTGTACAAGATGCGCTGCGAATGCGGCCGCTTATGGCTCGCGGTTCTGCTCCCGAAGTTCGTCAAGTGCCCTGCCTGCCAAAAGCTCGGCATCGTTTTCAAGTAACAGACCGGTGCGCCTTCGTCGATGGGCGCTTTTCAACGGGTCACCTGGTCGTCGACGCCGAGGATATCAAATGAAAAAGGTCTTACCGACCAGTCTCCTCGCAGCGAGCTGGATCGTATCCGCCGCGGCGTGGGCAGGGCACCCGCTTCCGAAGTATGCACTCATCGAAATCCCATCGATTGTTGCCGCTGGTGGGAGCATGTCGGCTGCCGCCATCAACGATCGCGACGAGGTGGTGGGGAACGCAACTCAGCCCGATGGCGCTCCGTTCTTCGGAGCGGCTCTCGCGTTTTTCTACCAGCACCGCAGCGGCGCAGTGAACCAGCTGACATTTGGCTCCGAACAGAACAGCTTTGCGTTTGGTATAAACGACAAGGGAATCATTGCAGGCTACGCAGAGACTCCCGATCTGCCGCAAGCTGTTCTCTGGTCGAGGGTGGGCGGAGCCGAGAGTTTGGGCCCTGCCACCATCGCGATGGCCGTTAACGAACACGGCACTGTGGTGGGGAACTTTGATTGTGACGTGGCGGACTGCGCTGCGGTGTGGAGTGGCACCGCCCACGTGTTCGCTTCGCTCCCAGGTCTTTCTCCTCCACCACCACCGCCGTACTGTTTCGCGCCGCCGCCGCAAAGTAACGCGCTCGCGATCAATGACAAGGGGCACGTCGTTGGCTGGGCCGAAGCTGTCGGGGAATGCGCGGGTGGTGCTGTGGAGTGGCGGGACGGAAACATAACGTTGCTCGTTCCGGACGTAGCCAGTGGATCGAGCGTAGCCAATGGATTGAACGATCAGGATGACGTCGTCGGCGTGTCTGGTGATCACGCATTCCTTTATCACCGGGGGAGACTGTCCGATCTGGGCACGCTGCCGGGAGATGCGAGTAGTTCAGCGAATGCGATCAATGACAACGGAGAGATCGTCGGCGTATCACAGGATGTGAACGGGAACTCGCGAGCCTTTGTCTACGTGGATGGCCGGATGTACGACCTCAACTCCCTGGCGGATACAGGGTCTGTGACACTCCAGGAAGCGGCCGGCATCAACTCCCAGGGATGGATCGCCGCGAGTGGCACTCGGGGCGGCCAACAGTACGCGTACTTGCTCAAGAGAGTCAGATAAGCGGCGCGCGCCCAGCAGTCAATCAAACAGGCTCTCAGCGAGATTGCTGCGCCGTTACAGCGTGCCGCTTTTCGGGAATGTCTGGGCGCGGATCCGCAGTGAAACCGTTGCGATTTGGCATGCGGATGAGCGGAAGCGTGTGTTGGTCGACCATCTGCCGTTCGCCGACGATCTTGTTGAGGTACAGCAAATACGCGGTGAGTGCATAGACTTGCTGCGAGGTCAGCGTGCCGGGGTTCTGGTACGGCATCGCACGGTTGAGGTAGTCCCACACTGTCGTCGCATATGGCCAATAGCTTCCGATCGTTAAGATCGGGTGCGCACTCGTAAGCGTATTCTGGCCGCCGGTGAGCGCGGGATAGGTGCCATTGCCCTGACCGCGCAGCCCATGGCAGCTGGCGCAGATAGATTGATAGAGCGGCCGACCGTCGCGCGCCGTCGCACCTCCGGCCGGCAAACCACTTCCATCGGGCCCGACCGAAATCCCGGCGGCGGCAATGTCGGCGTCAGTTGCGGGTCGCCCGAGGTGATAGCGAAACGAGTCGGACCCCGGCGTATCGGCGCAGACCAGTCTCCAGACGGCGGCAACAGCCAGAATGAGCGCGAGCCGCGCCTTACGCATGGCGCACCTCGCCGTTGGCATGCACGAACCACGTCTTGATGCCGTTGTAGTGATCGAGTCCATCGCCACCTTCGTGCAGTCCGCGGACCGCGACCAGCTCCTCACGGGTTGGTTGCCGGTACCCGGTCTCATCGGTACAGCGCGATTGCAGAACTGCCTCGCGACCATCCCAGACCCACGGGGTCGCAAATCGTGTCAGCGCTTTGGGCAGTACCGGATCGTTCAGAACTGCGTCGGTCCAAGTCCTGCCGCCATCTGCCGAGACCTCCACGCGCGTGACCCGACCGCGGCCCGACCAGGCCAGCCCAGTGATCTCATAAGCACCGGGCCCGGGGAGCGACTGGCCGCCGGCAGGACGTGTGATGACAGACTTGGCTTCCATGACAAACGAGAACTGCCACGACGTGCCATCCGGCATCAAATCAACGTACTTAGCCGTTTCCGAGCGCGACATCGCTGGCCTGTCGACGACCCGGATCTGCGCGAGCCACTTGACGTTGACGTTTCCCTCCCAGCCTGGGACCAGGAGTCGTACGGGATAGCCTTGTTCCGGGCGCACCGCCTCGCCGTTTTGGCCGTAGGCGACCAAGACATCGTCCAGGGCTTTGTCGATCGGGATGCTGCGAGTGTGACGCGAGGCATCCGCACCTTCCGCCACGATCCAGCGAGCGGATGATTTCACACCCGCTTCGTCGAGCAGCACGTTCAACGGCACTCCGGTCCACTCGCTGCAGCTTAGAAGTCCGTGGCTCTGTTGAGGTGTCTCCCCGGGTCGTCCTTGTTGCTCTCGCCCGCTATTGCCAGCGCATTCGATGAAGTGCATCCGCGACACGGCCGGAAATCGCAGTAGGTCTTCGAATGTAAAGACCAATGGTCGATCGACCAGTCCATGTACGAGCAGGCCATAGTCGCGCGGGTTCAATGCCGGCACGCCGGCATGGTGTGCCTCGTAGTGCAACGCAGACGGGGTGATCGTGCCGTACAGGTCCTGCAGGGGTGTTCGGCTCGACCGCGATGCCGGCGTCAGGGAATCGGCGCGAAAAGTGCGCGCCGACTTTTCCCAAGGGGAGCGATCCCCGTACGCACTCGAGCCCGGTCCGAGCTCGCCCGCCGCGCCGAGTCGCGGGGTCTGGGCGGCCACCCCGGCTCCTGCACTCAGCGCAAGAAACAACCGTCGATCAATGGTCGTGCGTGTTGTCATAAAATTCATTTTCCGGGTGGACAACAACTGGGTTTGGATGGTCCACAACAACTGGAGTCGGTTGTGGCCCCCCTGCCGATGCCAAACTGGCTCTCAGCAGCACGGGTCAGGCGTGTGATGACTTCGATCGCCGCTCGGCGGACGTCGGGTACCAGGTCCTCAATCATCTGCGCTTGCTGTCGGACCAGGCCGTCATGAATACGGCTGTATAGCCGCTGCCCTTTGGCGGTAATTCGGACACTGATCGCCCGTCCGTCGGTCAAGTCCACGAGCCGCTCGGCGTAGCCTTTGCGTACTAGCGCACCGAGCACCCTGCTTGACGTGCTCTTATCCAGAAATAGCCGCTCCGCCAGATCATTGAGACGCATAGGTCCATCACGCTTAAGCGCTTCCAGGGCGTAACACTGCGTAACGGAGATGTCGTGGCAACAAATGCGGTCGCGATCCCGAAACTGGTAAGCGCGTACCAGGTCCGCAAGCGCCTCATGCAACGCGAGGCTGTCTGCCTGTAACTGATCCGGAAGCGTTGAGGTGCGGTCGGCAGCAAATAGTTGCATATGACAACTATAGTGCGCCCGCGAGTAACGGGCAATCGCTACGCAATTTCCCGTAGGGTTGTCGTCAGAAATGTTTCCGGCTAGGGAGAGCTCGAGTTCACCGCAGGCTTTACTCGGTCTACGCCCGACAGAGACCTCCCCACCAGGAGCCCCAGCAGCGCCCCTACGAGCTGCGCGACGATGAAGGCCGGCACGTCAGCGGGTCGGATGCCGGAGAACGTATCCGAGAGCGAACGGGCGATGGTGATTGCCGGATTGGCGAAGGATGTCGAGGCGGTGAACCAATAAGCACCGCCGATCCACGCGGCGATCATCCAGGGAGCATCCTCCGCTCGTCGATATCCAACGACGACCAGGAGCAACCCGAATGTTGCGACCGCCTCCGCCAGCCACTGTGCCATACCGGTGCGCACGTGAACGGACGACTGCAGCCAGCGAAGGTCAAACATCGCATGAGCGAGGATCGCCCCGAGGCAGCAGCCGAGTACCTGGACGAGCGCGTAGGCGCTTGCATCGCGCCAGCCGAGCACACCGCGTATCGCCTGGATCAGCGAGACCGCAGGATTGAAATGCGCGCCGCTGATGGGACCCAACAGTGCGATCAGGGTTGCCAGCACGGCGACTGTGGCTCCGGTGTTCGCCAGAAGCGCAACGGCGGCGTTGCCACCGGCCAGCCGCTCCGCCATGACCCCTGAGCCTACGACGGCAGCAGCCAGGAGCAGCGAGCCGGTTCCCTCAGCGCCAAGTCGCCTGGCGAGACTCATTCGCTGGCCTTGGGAGCTGCGGTTCTGCCGATCGCATCGAGGCGTTCCTGCACCTTGATCCGATCGAGCGTGGCGAGTGGGAGACTGGTGAAGATCTTGATGCGGTTGTCGAGCAACCTGAAGGTCTCCCGGAAAGCCACCCATTTGTCGGCGTCCGTGCCTTCGACGGCCGCTGGATCGGGTACTCCCCAGTGGGCAGTCATCGGCTGCCCGGGCCAATAGGGACAGACCTCACCCGCCGCGTTGTCGCAAACCGTGAACACGAAATCTAGCGGAGCTGCGCCCGGAACGGCGAATTCGTCCCAGCTCTTGCTGCGCAGGCCTTCGGTCGGAAGATTCATGCGCTGAAGCAGTTGCAGCGCAATGGGGTGCACGGCGCCCTTGGGATGGCTGCCCGCACTAAGCCCTCGGAATTTTCCGCGTCCCCATTGGTTAATCAGAGCCTCCGCGAGGATGCTGCGCGCGGAGTTGCCGGTACACAGGAAGAGCACGTTGTAAGGTCGGTCTGTCACGCTGTGCGCTACGGTGAATCGGACAGTACTTTAGTCATGCAGGTCGCAGACGTCGGACACAGCGAGCGAAACTCCTCGCTCCCCTGGACATCCTGGGGTGCTTCGTTTCGTTCGATCACGTGATAGCCCTGATGCGCAAAGAATTCCCGAGCGGTTTGGGTAAGAAGAAACAGCTGGCGGACCCGCACGGCACTCGCGACCTTCTCGAGCTCGTGCACGATGATCGCGCCCAGTCCGGCTCCGCGGCGATCTGGCGCGACTACGACCGAACGCAGCAGCGCCAATGAGCCGAGGCGCTGCAACGCCCCAGCGGCCACGATCGCACCGTGTTCGCGAAGCAGGGTGAAGTTCGGCTTCGTGGCCTCGAGATCGGTCGTCGGCAGCCCCGCTTTCTCAAGAAGCCCGCGTATGGCTGCCAGGTCTGCGTCGTTAGCGGCACGTAACTCGGCCACGGGGCCCGCTTGGGGGTCAGGTCGCGCCTGGCGAACAGCAGGTCGGTGCACAACAAGGTGCATCGACTTGTCCCTTTTCCTGGACCGACCGTATCTGGTCCGTGCCGTACTCGGTGCTTTCGCCCGTCGTGAGGAAGCTCTCCCACGGCACGCCCTGCGGGTCGTCGATCCAGCTCTTCTCACTGCGCGCGTAGCAGCAAGTGGTCGCTCCCTCCTCGATCACCGGGCCTTCGGCTAGCCGTAGCCGCGCATAGACCGCTGCGAGCTCCGTGCGATCCTCCACCTGGATCCCCAGGTGCTGCACGCCAGGCTTACCATCGTGCTGGCTGATCGCGAAGTTCACCCGTGGGTCCTCCAGCATCCACTTCGCATAGTCGTCCTTGCGCACGGTGGGCTCGGCCGCAAAAAGGTTGCTGTAGAAACGGACGGAGGTATCAAGATCCTTGACGGACACATGGACATGCAGGCGCTTCATGCTCGTTTCCTCCGCTGTGTCGCCTCGGCCACGGGCGCGCAGTCGGTCCCGCAGGTCTGTTCGGCCAGGCTGCAACAGTTCTCTGTGAGAAACCCAACGAGCGCGTTCATGCGCTCGAAGTTCGGGCTGTAATAGAGATTGCGACCCTCGCGACGACTGACGACCAGTCCCGCCTGCGCGAGACCCTTGAGGTGAAAAGACAGCGTTGGCGCCGGCAGATCCAGTCGCCCGACGAGTTCGGAGGGGGTATATCCCTCGGGACCCCGTTTGACCAGCAATCGGTAGACGGCAAGGCGCGCCTCGGACGCCAGTGCGCTCAGCGCTTCGATGGCTTCAGGTCCTTTCATAGTTGCAATTATATGGAATCTAGGGTCGAGCGCAAGAGGGCCGGCGACCGCGGATGGGATACCCAAAACGCAGGCAATTCAAGGACCCCTCCAACGATTGTTGGATTGCAGGCAACCATGGTTCTGGCTACGGAGTACATAGTGGTTTCTAGCGGCTCCTCAGCAAACCAACGGCTGTTGTAAGCAGCGCGATGAGAAGAGTGCAGATGCCGAGGTACAAGAGCAACCTAAATGAGGGGGAGAAAGCTAGACCAAAGAACCCTGCCGAAAGAGCTACTGCCGATACGGGCGCGCAAATTCTTGCTAGCCACACCAGCGCAGCAGACAGACGCGTTGAGTCGAGCAGCACCTGCAGGAGTATCGAAAAGACCGTCCAGACGCCTGCATGTGCATGCCCCGCCCTCCACAGGGCCCACTGAGTGTCAGTCAATTTCAAGCCCGCGGACGCTGGCCCTACAGTGCCTTGCGTCAAGATTCCCAGTAGCGTCCACCCGCCGTACATGATGGTCGGAACCACCAAGATCGTTATCCCCGCCATGAGCTTCGCGTCACGTGACATTGTCATCTTCGGCATCTCCAATAGCGTTGAGACGACCTAACCGAGCGCAGCCTGGTACGAGTCAGTTCAGACGAATCTCGCGATGACGCCGCCCCGGCAATCTAATTATATTTAGGCGACCCCATACGTCGCTTTGCATGGCGGCATTTGGGTCACGGAAACTGCGCGAGATGTCGCGCGCGGGGCTCTACAAGGCACTTTCGAAGGACGGGAATCCGAGCTTCGAAACCATCGTCAAGGCGATGCGCGCGCTTGGCGTGCGACTCGTCCCGCAACTAACCACATCGTCATAGCAGCCTCCGCTCTTTGAACACGTATAACAATTTCAGTTTAAAATAAGCTCACGAATCAATTCAGTGCCCAGAACTTTTCTGTATTCATTCCGGAACACTCTGGCCTTGTTCTGAACCTCGGTGCTACCGATCACTTTCTTGGCCACGTCTTCTAGCTCGACGCCTTTATCTAAAGCCGCCATGCCGTTTTTATAAGTGATCATGAGAATTACATTGGGCTGATCCGGTGATTTTGGAGTGGCCCTGAAGACCTTGTAACCGATGATTAGCCCAGCTTTCTTCATGGCTTCCATGGTCGGCTTCCATGTCGAATTTAGCCAGTCGATGTACTCTTCAAAATGCCCGTACTCAACTTCTATGTAGTCCGCCTCAGTGACCGGGCCGTCAGTATACTGGCGCGCATCCTGGGCACGTGCATTAAGCGAAAGTGAGGAAGCTGCGAGACACATGGATAAAATAATAGTCTTAATCATTTTCTCTTCTCCTGTTGTGACAAATCCGAGTGTGATCGAAGAAGAAGAATCGGCGAGCCGGCGAAACTCGAGATTTGGTAATGCGGCGGGCCATCACTTCGGCGACCGGCGCCAAACCGAATAAGCAACCGTGCCGCTGCCCGAAGCGCTTGCTGGCACCGCGTAGGTCAAGAGGCCGTCCTGATAGGCATAGTCTCGCAGCTGCGTCTGGCCCTCCCAATTCGGGAAGGAGGCAGCTTCGATCTTGAAGATCAGTTGGTGTTTCGCCGGATCGATCGTGACTGTGCCGAAGTGTGTGCTTGAGCCCAGAACAGCTTCACGATATTCCTCAGTTGTACCTCGGGCCTTGTCGCCGCTCGCGAAACTTGGTCGGCCGACCCGGAAGATCTGCAAGTTGTAGCGGCCCGCGGCGTCTACGATGAGCAGACCCTTGGGATGCTCACCGTAGGTCGTGGTCCGGGTTCCATCAGCCTTGATCTCGTAGGCCGACTCCATCATCCAGGTGCCCTGCAGTGAGTTGAGTTCCTGTCGCTGAGCTGTTGCTGTCGCCGAGGCGATCAGGGTCAACGTCACGGCGAAGACTGCAATCCAGGGTTTCATCAGCGCGTCTTCCAACGGTTCCATGTAACCTATGTCGTGGGTTACATTATCAAACCTGCACTTTTCTCTGAAACCTGTCAAGCGGGTTACATGATATTGGTTGGAGTACCGGCTGAGCGTCCTCAGGATAGGCACGGCTTCCGATTTCGCGGCGGCTGCAACGCCATCGATTTACCCGCCACTCTTCAAGCCAGGCTGAGTTCGTCGCCCCGTGAACTGCTGAACACACCGGACGATTTGGCTCGCTGGCTGGTCTCGGCTGGGATGGCCGGCACCAAACCGAGGACAACGGCCAAGGACCTTGCGACGGCACGCGTGCTACGCGAGGCGATCTACGTATTGGCGGGGAAACCGAGCAGGGCTAAAGCGGAAGCGCCGCGCGAGACATTGAACCGAATCGCCGCCGACACCGCCGCGGCGCCCCAGCTTCAGACCAACGGAACCATGCGCCTGGAGGGGGATGCCGGCGCCCTGTTGGTCACGCTGGCGCGCGAAGCGGTGCAACTCTTCGGCAGCGATGCAGCCAAGCTGATCCGGCAGTGCGAATCGCCCAGTTGCACGCTCTACTTCGTCGACAATTCGCGTAGAGGCGATCGGCGCTGGTGCTCCATGTCAGGTTGCGGCAACAAGGCTAAAGTCCGCGAATTCCGCCGGCGCAAACGAGAGACACAGCCTCACTCGTAGTGTCGCCCCGACCTACGCGAATGAAACCCAATTTCCTATTGCCATGCGGGTCTGGCGCCCCCGGCCGGAGTTGAACCGACGACCTACCGCTTAGGAGGCGGTCGCTCTATCCACTGAGCTACGGGGGCGTGCCGTCCGGGCCGGAAGTCTACCGCGACATCGGCGGAGGCGTAGTATGAAGCCTCTCAAGCAGATCCAAGGCGCGGTTGGCTTTCCGTCAGGAGGCATCCATGACCACGTCCATCACTGCAGGCGCATCGGCGCCACTACACATCGAAATCAGGCATGTGCCGATGCGCCGGGCGCTCAGCTGGCTCGGCCGCGGCTGGGACGATCTGACCCACGTCGGCGGCGCCGGCCTGGCGCATGGGGCGCTGATCGCCGTGCTCGGCGCGGTTCTCCTGATGCTCGGCAGCAGCCACGTGTACCTCACGGCCGCGGCGGTTACGGGATACCTGCTGGTCGGCCCGGTGATGACCACCGGCCTGTGCGAGCTCGCACGGCGGCGCGAGGCGCATCTGCCGCTCGGCTTCGACGAGTCGCTGCAGGCGCTCACGCGCAACCCCGAAGGGCTGATGCATTTCGGCGGCGTCCTGGCGCTCGTGGCGCTGCTGTGGTTCGCGCTCTCCGCGCTGTTGCTCGCGTCAGTGCACAGCACCTCGGTGCCGAGTCTCGCCGTCGCGCTGTGGGGCGGCGCGGCGCCGCTCGACGCCGCGCAGATGCTCGGCTACCTCGCCTGTGGCGCGGTGCTCGCCGTGATGGTGTTCGCCGTATCGGTGGTAGCCGTGCCGCTCATCATCGAGCGCCATGCCGGTGCGGCGGAGGCGATCGGTGCGAGCCTGCGCGTCACCGTCGCCAACCTGCCGGCGATGCTGCTGTGGGCGGCGCTCATCGTCGCACTGACCGCGCTCGGCTTCCTCACCTTGCTGCTCGGCATGGTGGTGGTCGCACCGTTGCTCGGCTACGCGACCTGGCACGCCTACCGCGACCTGGTTGTATAGCGCGACTCAGCGGCTCACGAACGCCCGCTCGATCACGTAGTCCCCGGCCGCACCGATCTGCGGGGACATGGTGAAACCGCGCGCGTCGAGCAGCGCGCAGCTGTCCGCCAGCATTGCGGCGCTGCCGCATACCATGACGCGGTCGGCGCGTGGCTCGAGCGGCGGCAGCCCGAGGTCCTCGAACAGGCGCCCGGACTCGATGAGCGTGGTGATGCGCCCGCGCTGCGAGTGCGGCTCGCGGGTCACGGCCGGGTAGTACCTGAGCTGCGCGCGCGCCGCGGGACCTAAGAGCTCGTGCCTCATGAGGGCCTCGATCTGGTGGCGCACGACGGCAGACTCCCTCAGGTAACGCACGCCGTGCACGAAGATGATCTGCCGGAAGCGCTGGTACGCTTCCGGGTCCCGCACCAGGCTCATGAAGGGCGCCGCGCCGGTGCCGGTGGACAGCAGGTACAGCCGCTCGCCGGGTTTCAGGTCATCGAGCAGCAGCGTCCCAGTGGGCTTGCGGCTGACCAGGACCTCATCACCAGCGCGCAGGTGCTGCAGGCGCGAGGTCAGCGGGCCGTCGGGCACCTTGATGCTCAGGAACCGCAGCTCGTCCTCGTGGTTGGCGCTCGCGATGCTGTAGGCGCGCAGTAACGGACGCTCCGCCAGCGCCAGCCCCAGCATCACGAACTGGCCGCTGGCAAAGCGCAGGCCCGGGTGGCGCGTGGTCGTGAAGGTGAACTGCGTGTCGGTCCAGTGATGCACTTCGAGCACGCGCTCGATACCCAATGCCGCCAAGATGGCCAACCTCTGATGGCTTAAGTGAGGCGGAAAATATATCGGACAGCGCCGCCTCTATGGCTAATTTGAGGCTATGGCTTGATAAGGCCCGGTTATCAGCTGCAGCTCGGCGTCAGCAACCGGCGGCGAGGCAGGAGAGAGATGGTGGAGCGGAAGGGGATCGAACCCTCGACCTTCGCATTGCGAACGCGACGCTCTCCCAGCTGAGCTACCGCCCCACGCAAGGCGCGCGATTCTAGCATCGTTGCCGCGGCGTGCGGCTATCATCGGCGACAACGACCCTAAGGAGAATGGGCGGGAGGAAAGACCAACCATGCTGGCCATGGGCGGGAGGGCGCCGGAATTCACGCTGCCGGATCAGGACGAGCAGAGCGTCTCGCTCAGCACGTTCCTGCGCCACGGCACGCTGATCCTTTATTTCTACCCGGCTGACTTCACCTCCGGCTGTACCCGCCAGGCCCTCGCGATCCGCGATCTGCACGAGGAAATCCTGCAGGTCGGTCTGCAGGTCGTGGGCGTGAGCCCGCAGAGCCCGCAGACGCACCGCGCTTTCAGAGAGAAGCACCGGCTGCCGTTCACGCTGCTGTCGGACATGGACAAGTCAGTGATCCGCATGTACGACGTGCTGGGACCGCTGGGGCTGTGGGTGCGACGGGCGACCTATCTGATCGACCAGGCGCGTTACATCCGCGCTGCCGTGCTCGCCGATTTCCGCATCGCGCAGCACGATGAATTCATTCGCCGCGCCATCGCACTGAGCGCCGGCGGCAACACGCGGCGCGAGCGCACGCTGTGAGGCCGCCTCACATCCGCAGACGCACCACGTGCGCGTGGCCGACACTCGGAACGCTGATGATGTAAGCGAGGTTGGGGTCATCCGGCGCACCCGCCGGCGCGCCGCCGGCCAGCTCGCTCAGCACCTGCAACAGCGCCGGACCGCTCACGATCATCAGCACGGTGCCCCCGGCGTGCTCGTGCAACGCGCGTGCCGCACCGGCGCGCCCCTCGGCGGCGCTCAACACCACGGGGACACGATGCAGGCGCTCGGCGAGCGGTGCCGCGGTCTGCTGCGCACGGCGGTCGTCGCTCGCGTAGATCGCGTCGATGGTGCCGACCGCCGGCCCGGCGAACATCTGCGCCAGGCGCTGCGCGCGCTCCTCCCCCTCCGGTGAGAGCGGCGGGTCGTCGATCGTTCCCGGAGTCTTCTCCGCCGGGTGCACCAGGATCACCACCGTGGTCGAGGCATCGCGGTAGAACGCCCAGGCAATGCCGGCCACCGCCAGGGCCGCCAGCAGGGTGACCCATAAGGGGGCGAGAAACGGGCGGCGGTGGCGCGTGATGCCGGGTGGCTCCATGGGCGAATCATAGCCTCACCCGGCGGCCCGGTATTGTTCGCTGACCTCCGCGGCAGTGCCGCAGCGCACCCGCCACGCGGTTGGCCGGCCGCGACGGTTTTGCGCGCAATTTCCTGCCGGTGTCTGTAATCTGCGCGGCGCGGGACGTGTCAGTGGAGGCATTGGGGGGTCAGTGTCATCCGGCGGCGGCCATACTACCGTCATACAGCGGATTCTCGAGCGGCGCGCGGAACGCCCGGCGGCCATTCAGGAAGAAACCACGGCTACCATCGCGGTCATGCTGCGCGTGGTGCCGCCGCCCAAGGCACTGCTGGTGTGCCAGGACGCGCCGTTGCGCCAGCAATTCGAGCGGCGCATCACCGCTGACATGCTCGATTGCGAGTCGGTGAGCGACGACCAGGAAGCGCTGCGCCGCTGCACGGCCGAGCATCGCGCGGTGGTGGTGACCGACAGCCTGGAGGCCGTGCGGCTGATCCGCGCTCACCCGACCGAGCGAGCGCCCTTCATCCTCTACATTGCCGACCTCGACGACGCCACCGAGCGCGCGGCCGGCCTCGCCGCCGGAGCCGACGAATGCGTCGGACGGCGCGCTTCCGAGTCCGAGATCGACGCGCGCATCGGGGTCGCGCGGCGCATCGCCGAGCTCGAATCGGTGCTGCGCGTCACCCTCGCCGAGAATCGCAAGCTCTCGGCGACCGACGATCTGACACGGCTCGCGAGTCGGCGCTTCTTCAGCAAGCACTTCCCCCGCGAGATGGAGCGCGCCGCGCGCTACGGCCGCCCGCTGTCGCTCATCCTGTGCGACATCGACCTGTTCAAGGCCGTCAACGACACGCTCGGACATGCCGGCGGCGACCAGATCCTGCGCCAGTTCGGCGCGCGGCTGCAGCGCTCGCTGCGGCGCGGTGTCGACTGGGTGGCGCGCATCGGCGGCGAGGAGTTCGCGGTGGTGTTGCCCGAGACCCCTTATCAGCAGGGGCTCGAGGTCGCGCGCAAGCTGCGTGCGGCGGTCGCGCAGCCGCCGTTCACCACCGAGGGCAAGACCATCCCGGTGACCGCCAGCTTCGGACTGTGTGGTCTCGATCGCGTGCCGACCGGCGAGCGCCGGCTCGCCGAGCGCGTGTTGAAAATTGCCGACGCGGCGCTCTACCGCAGCAAGCACTCCGGGCGCAATCGCGTCACTGCCACGATGTTCAGCGGCGGCGCCGGCGACTGAGCGTGCGCGCGGGCGCGGCTGGCGAAATTGCGCCCAGGATGATGCAAGCCCTTGCCGGTGCTCGGCGTTTGCGCCGGCGGGCGCGCCCTTGTCCACATGGTTATGCACAAATTCTGTGGATAACTTCCCGGGGTGGCGGCGCACCACTGCTTGTGTGAAACTGACCGTCTTTTCGCTCGCGGACTCACACATGAAGAAGACAGCAAGCGAACAGGACACTCCCGTTGAGCCGCTCGAGCGGGCGCGCCTGCAGGCGGATGTCGCCAAGCAGCGCGTGCGTATCGCCAAGGAAGAACTCAAACGTGCCCGCAAGCGCTTGAAGGAAGCCAAGCGCGAAGCCCGGCGTGCGCGCAAGCAGGCCGCGGCCACGCGCAAGGCGTGGAAGCGCGCGCGCCGCGCGCAGAAAGATGGCGCCAGGCCATCTGCCGTGAGTGTAGCGTCCAGGCGGCAGCGCAAGCGTCGCAAGGCCCGCTCGCCGCAGCACAAGCGCACTGGCCGCGGCGGGCACCGCGCCGCTAGAATCCGGCACACGCGCACCGCCGCGAAGGCAGCGGCGCGCAAAGCGGCGCGAAGGACGAAGGCCACCCGGCGCAAGCCGGTGCGAGCGACCTCCAGGCTGCACGGGAGGCCCGCCGCGCCTATACGGGTCGCTGCCGCAAGGCGCCGGACGCGCGTGCGCCGGCGCGCGACCCCAGTCGCTGCGGCGCGGGCGCCGCGGCGGCGGCGTGTAGCGCGGCTTCAGGCCGCGGCGGCTACGACGCCGGTTGCGCCGGCCACACCGGCACCGACGGCACCCGAGAATGCCGCGGCGGCCGATGGCACGAGCGTGTCTGCGACGCCAAGGCCTACGGGCTGAAGCGCTGCGGCGCGCGCGCCGCAGTTTGATCGACACGGACGTGACGCCTAAGGCTGATGCCATTTACAGGGGATGGCCATTGAAGTACGAGGGATGCCGGTGACCCCGGACGAACCTGTTCAGGAAAGCATGGGACGGATGCCGCAGCTGCGCGCTGCGGCGCGTATGCCGATCGAGCCTTCCAGCTCGCGGATGTTCGCCAGCTATCTGAACGACATCGAGCAGTTACTCGACGCGCACTGCGCCGATGCGGCGCTGCGCGAAGCGATCGATCTGCCGCGCATCGCCGTGGCGCTCGCCGACCCGAAACTGAATTGCCCGGTCGACCTGGTGAGGGGCTGGTGCGAAGAGTGGATCCGCCCCCCCGGTGCGGAGCGCGACGCGGACGGACTGGCGAGCGAGCGGCAGGCGCGCGGCCTCGCCGAGCGCGTGGTGCAGATGACCCGACAGGACGGCGTGCCGACGCGCGCGCTGCGCCGGCTGCAGCTGCGGCGCCACGTGCGCACGGCGCCGCGCGGCTTCCCGCGTGCGCGCACCGCCAGCCTGCCGGAGCGTGACCAGGAGACCTTCGCGGCCTGCATGGCCCTTCTGGAAGCGGCGCGGCGCTGGTATGCGCGCATGGCCTGCCACGACGTCACCGTCCAGGACAACCTCGCCCGTCTCGCGGTGCTGCGCTAGCTCACCGTCCACGGCACGCGGGTACAAAGCTTTGGGTCTGAACGAGCATTCAACGCGCTCGAGTACCCCCTAGCCCCTTGTAACCGCAGAGCTTTTTTCGAGCTGTGCGGCTCCGTTGTTGCGTCCCGCCCAAGCTTGAGTGAAGATACCTCAAGCAGGGATACAGAATATTGAGTGTGCGTTCAATGCTTCACTCAACTGTCATAAGTCGCCTTCCTCAGCCCGAGCGCTCCGCGCGGCCGCCGCTGCGCGTCGGGATCGTGCTCGCGCATCACTTCACGCTGTCCGCTTTCGCCGTGTTTGTCGACCACCTGCGGCTGGCCGCCGATGAGGGCGACCGCAGTCGTCCGCTGCACGTGCAATGGTCGATCATGGCGAGCCGCCCGGAGGCGGTAGCCGCGAGCTGCGGCGTGCTGCTGCAACCCACCAGTGCGCTGCTGCCGGCCGACACCCTCGATTACCTGGTCGTCATCGGCGGAATTCTCCACGCCGGTCCACAGCTCGATGAAGCCGGCATGCGCTACCTGCGCGAGGTGGGCGCCAGCGGCGTGCCGCTGATCGGCATCTGCACCGGCAGCTTCATTCTGTGCCGCGCCGGTCTCATGAAGGGGCGCCGCTCGTGCGTAAGCTGGTATCACTACCAGGACTTCCTCGAGGCCTTCCCCAACCAGGAAGTCATCGCCGACCGGCTGTTCCTCGCCGACGGGCCGCGCATCACCTGCGCCGGCGGCGCGGGCGCGGCGGCGCTCGCCACCTACCTCATCGAGCAGCACCTCGGCCGTGCGGTCGCACACAAGGCCAGCCAGGTGCTGCTGTTCGACCGGCCGCGCTCCGGCAGTGACGCGCAGCCACATCCGCCGCTGTCGGAAAGCGTGACCGAGCCGCGCGTGCGCCGCGCGCTGCTGCTCATGGAGCAGAATCTCGCGCGCCCCATTGCGGTCGCCGCAGTGGCGGCCGAGCTCGGCCTGTCGGCGCGACAGCTCGAGCGACTGTGCCGCCAGCACGTCGGTATGGGGCCGGCCTCGCTCTACCGGCAGCTGCGCATGCGCTACGCCAACTGGCTGATCGAGAACACCGACCGCTCGGTCACCGACATCGCCAACGAGGCCGGGTTTGCCGACTGCGCGCATTTCTCACGGCAATTCAAGGACGCTTACGGTCTCTCGCCATCGACGCGGCGTCTGCAGCCGCAGCGCGCCGCCAACGGCGACGCGGCGCGTGCGCGCGTGTTCGAGTAGCTCTTGCGAAGCCGATCGGGGGAGTCGACGCACGGTGCGCGCAAGCGGCCCGCGCCTCGATGAGATACATAAGGTCTAAAGGGATCACACCATGAATTCGAAGATCTCCTACGCGGTGGCGGCCATACTCGGCGGCGCCTCCTGTGCAGCAGGGGCGGCCGACCAGGCCTCCGGCACAACCGAATCCGCCAGCGACACGCTCGCGGAGGTCACCGTCACCGCGCAGCGGCGCAGCCAGAACATCCAGGACGTGCCGATCTCAATGCAGGCGCTGACCGGACAGGCTCTGCAGCAGCTCAACATCCAGACCTTCGACGACTACATCAAGTACCTGCCGAACGTGACTTCCGCGAGCAACGGGCCGGGCCAGAACGAGGTGTTCAGGCGCGGCCTGAGCGCCGGCTCCCAGGCCAGCCAGGGCAGCGGCTCGACCGGCGTATGGCCCAACGTCGCCATCTACCTGGACAACCAGTCCGGACAGCTGCCCGGTCGCAACCTCGACATCTACGCCGCCGACCTGAATCGCATCGAGGTGCTCGAGGGTCCGCAGGGCACGCTGTTCGGCGCCGGCGCCGAGGCCGGAGCGATTCGCTACATCACCAACGAGCCGAAGCTCAATGTCACCGAGGGCAGCATCACCGGCGGCTACGGCACCACCGCCCACGGGGATCAGAACAGCACCCTGACGGCGATACTGAACGTCCCGTTGATCCCCGACACCATGGCCGTGCGCGCGGTGATCTACGACGATCAGCGCGGCGGTTACATCGACAACGTGCCGGCGACTTTCACGCGCAAGAACACCGATGTCGGTATTCACTACGCCGACTTTCCGGCGAATGCCGCGGGAGCATGCCCGAACGGCCAGCCGCCGAGTACCGGTACGTTCCCCGGCTTCTGCGTTCCGCCCGGCAGCCCGGTCATCAATAACGCCAACCTGCTCGGCAGTGCCATCAACCCCGTGACCTACGAAGGATTCCGCGTCGAGGGCCTCTACCAGTTCACCCCCGACTGGAACCTGCTGATCACACAGTCGTACCAGGACATGGACTCCAAGGGCGTGTTCTACCAGCAGCCCAACGCCTCCGATGGCGCGCCGCTGCAGCCGCTCGAGGTGACGCTGTTCAACCCGTCTTACGACCGGGACAAGTTCGAGAGCACGGCGTGGACCGTCAATGGCAAGTTCGGCAATTTGAAGGCCGTCTATACCGGCGGCTACCTGGTGCGCAACGTCGATCAGGTCGGCGACTACACCAATTACGCGCGCGGCGTCTTTGCCGATTACTACCAGTGCTACGGACCCCCGGGAGCGGGAACCTTCGTCAAGGACCCGTCGCTGACCTCCACCTGCTTCTCGCCGAGCGCTTCCTGGCACGAGACCGAGCGCAACGTGCACCAGCAGCACGAATTCCGCCTGAGCACCCCGGATGAGTGGCGGCTGCGCGCGATCGGTGGGGCGTTCTGGGAGGACAACGTGCTGTACGACCAGACCGGCTGGCTGTACAAGACCATGCCGCCGTGCACCAGCAACGCGACGCCCGGCACACCCGGCAACGGCAATACCGGCTGCCTGTCGAACGTCGGCACCTTCCCCAACACGACGGTGCAGAATCCCGGAGTACAGAGCGACAACACGTCCTTCTACCAGGACCAGCTGCGCGAGACCAAGCAGACGGCTTTCTTCGCCTCGGTCGACTTCGACCTGATCCCGAAGGTGTTGACGTTCACCGCCGGCACGCGCCATTTCCTCTTCCAGAACTCCATGGCCGGCAGCGTGCTGTCGAGTTTCGGCTGCTTCGAGGCAGGCCTGCCGTCTGGCGGCTGCCACGCCGGCCCCGGTGGACCCAGCTACAACCTCAACGCGGAGAATCTGCGCGACAGCGAGTCCGGGTGGAAGAGCCGCGCAAATCTGTCGTGGCATGTGACACCGGACGCCATGATCTACTACACGTTCTCACAAGGCTTCCGCCCCGGCGGCTTCAACCAGAACGGCGGCTTCTACCTCTACGCCCCGGGGACCGATGGCGTGGCGCAGTACGCGGTTCCCAGGTCCTACTCATCCGACAAGCTGACGAACAACGAGATCGGCTGGAAAACGGAGTTCTTCGACCATCGCCTGCAGTGGAACGGCGCGCTGTACCGCGAGGAGTGGGACAACGCGCAGGTCGCTTTCTTCGACCCCGGTGTCACCGGCAATATCTTCTTCGACACCAACGGCCAGAACTTCCTCATCAAGGGCATCGAGACTTCAGTCGTGGCCCGCGTGGTGACCGGGTTCACTGTGCAGGGAGCGGCGTCGTGGAACCAGAGCCGCCAGACCAATTCTCCGGCGCTGATCGACGAGAATCCTGCCAGCAACAACTTCGGCAAGGCGATCACCCAGGTCTGCAGCACCACCGGTACCAACTGCTCGCCGATCACCAACCCCTACGGCCCGATCGGCGCGCCGAGTGCCAATGCGCCGCCGCTGCAGTTCAGCGCACGCGCCCGCTACGAGTGGAACATCAGCGGGTACGCTCCCTACATTCAGTTCGGCGCTACCCACAACGGCCATTCGTTTACACAGGCGGGTGCCAATCCCACCTTCGGGCCGGGTGAGACCGTGACCAACTCCAGGGGACGCTTCGAGCTTCCCGCCTACACCGTGTATGACGCCTCGCTCGGTGTCGCGAAGGACGCCTGGTGGGTCAACGTGTACGGGAACAACCTGAGCAACTCGAACGCCAGTGTGTTCATCAGCACCGATCAGTTCATCGTCCAGCAGACACCGCTGCGGCCGCGGGTGATCGGGGCAACGGTCGGCTACAACTTCTAGAGGAGCACGCGCCGCGTAGCCAGCGCGCGGGCACGAGCGCATCATGCGGCGGCCATGGGCCGCACCCTTTAGATATGAACCGTCGCTCGGCGGTGGAACTCGAGGTGCGGCGCACGCGCGAACTGCTCAAGGCGCGGCGTTTTGCGGACGCCCTGCGTGCCACCGACGCACTGCTCGCCACGGTGCCTGAGAATCGCGACGTGCTGTACCTGCGCGCCGTCGCGCAGCGGCACCTGGGCGACACCGCCGCGGCGCTCGCCACGCTCACGACGCTCGAAAGCCTGCAGCCGCGCTTCAGCGGCCTCTACCAGGAACGCGGCTACTGCCACGTGGCGCTCAAACAGGCGCCGCAGGCGATCGAGGCCTTGCTGCGCGGCGTGCGCCTCAATCCGGCCCTGCCGGGGAGCTGGAACATGCTCGCGGGCCTCTACCGGATGAGCGGCCAGAGCGCCAACGCCGCCGAGGCCGAGGCGCATGTCGCGAAACTGAAGGAACTACCTGCCGAGGTGGTGTCGGCTACCGCGCTGTTCTCCGACGGCGAATCCGCCGCCGCCGAGCAGCTCATTCGCGCCTTCCTGCTCAGGCACGGCCACCATGTCGAGGCCATGCGGCTGCTGGCGCGCATCGGCATCGAGCGCGACGTGCTCGATGACGCGCAATTATTGCTCGAGGCGGTGCTCGATCTGGCGCCCGACTATCACGCGGCCCGCTACGACTATGCCCAGGTGCTGATCGAGCGCCACATGTACCCACAGGCGCAGGCGCAGGCCACGAAGCTGCTCGCCGTGGAGCAGTCCGATCGCAGCTATCGCACCCTCGAGGCGCTCGCGTGCGTGGGACTGGGCCAGCATGAGCGGGCCATCGAGATTTACCGGTCGCTGCTGAACGGCGCCGCACAGCCGGCCGATCTGCACCTGTCGATCGCTCACTCGCTCAAGACGCTCGGGCGCCAGCGCGACGCCATCGCCGCGTACCACGCCGCTGCGGCCGCGCGCGCCGGCTTCGGCGATGCCTGGTGGAGCCTGGCGAATCTGAAGACCTACCGCTTCGCGCAGCCCGAGCTCGAGCAGATGCGCGCCGCGGAAGCGGCGGCGACGAGCGCGGTGGTCGATCGATACCACCTGTGCTTCGCGCTCGGCAAGGGGCTCGAGGACCTGCAGCGTTACGCGGAATCGTTTGAATACTATGCGCGCGGCAATGCCTTGAAGCGTGCCGCGAGCCATTACCGGCCCGAGCTCCTCGAGCTCAACACCCGCCTGCAGATCGCCGTGTGTACGCCCGAGCTCTTCGCCCGCAACCGGGACAGCGGCGCGCCGGCGGCCGATCCGATCTTCATCCTCGGCCTGCCGCGCTCCGGCTCGACCCTCATCGAGCAGATCCTGGCGTCACACTCCCAGGTCGAGGGTACCCAGGAGCTCGCCGACATTCCGCGCATCGTCGCGGAGCTCAAGGGTCGCGACCCGGATCTTGACAACCCGCGCTACCCGGCGGTGCTCACGCAGATGAACGGCGAGGATTTTCGCCGCCTCGGCGCGAGCTACCTGGCCGATACGCACATCTACCGCACCGGCAAGGCCCATTTCATCGACAAGATGCCCAACAATTTCCGGCACGTCGGCCTGCTGCAGCTGATGTTGCCGAACGCGAAGATTATCGACGCGCGCCGCGAGCCGATGGCGTGTTGCTTCGGCAACCTCAAGCAGCTGTTCGCGCAGGGCCAGGAGTTCACCTACAGCGTCGAGGACATCGCCCGCTACTACCGCACCTATCTGGAGCTGATGCGCCACTGGGACGCCGTGCTGCCCCGGCGCGTGCTGCGGGTCC